>Ga0315277_10002766_pt1 | contig 24148 bp, 16 predicted proteins | sample YL17G05_15_MG_FD_203695 | JGI IMG/M metagenome (GOLD analysis project Ga0315277, IMG submission 203695) | Sediment microbial communities from Yellowstone Lake, YNP, Wyoming, USA - YL17G05_15 | ecosystem: Environmental > Aquatic > Freshwater > Lake > Sediment | place: USA: Wyoming | collected... | reverse complement strand
AATTTGGAGACAACCGGATCACGGGCGACACGACGGAGGTTGTCGTCGGCGCCTTGCGCCAGGTCGGACGGCCGATTTTCTTCTCCGTCGTGATCATGGTGATTTCGTTCCTCCCCGTTTTCGCCCTGTCGGGACAGGAAGGGAAGTTGTTTCATCCGCTGGCCTTCACCAAGACCTTTGCGCTCATTGGAACGGCGTTGATTTCCATCACGCTCGTTCCGGCCCTCATTCCCATCCTCATCCGCGGCCGCCTGTCGCGCGAAGAGCACAATTGGATCATTCGCAGCGTGATCGAGATGTATCGGCCGGTGCTGGCTTTCCTTTTGCGCCGGCCCAAGACCGTCATCTGGCTGTTCGTTCTTCTTCTGGCTTTCGGATTCTATCTCACCCGCCACCTGGGACGCGAATTCATGCCGCCGTTGGACGAAGGCAGCATCCTCGACATGCCCATCACGGCTCCACGCGCATCGGTGACGGAGGTGGCCGATGATCTAAAGGCCCGCGACGCCCTGATCCGCGTGCTGCCCGAAGTGGAAATGGTCGTCGGCAAGGCCGGCCGCGCCGACACGCCGACCGATCCGGCGCCCCTCGACATGGTCGAGACCGTGATCAATCTTCGCCCCAAGGAACATTGGCTAAAACGAAAGGTCCGGCTCGCTGACGCGACAGCCGAAACGGCCCGCATTGTTTCTCGGCTGGAATCCGACGGCCTTTTGAAGCCCTTTGCTTCACCAAGCGAGCGAAAGGTCTTTGTGAATAGCGTGACCAATACGATGCTCGACGCGTTTGATTCACGGATGCGCCTTGAAATCCACAAACGCCTGCTGAGTTGGGAGGAGAACCTGGCCGATGAATCGGTTCGCTTTGTCGTCCGGCGCCTGCTGGTCCAACTGGATGGACATCGCGGTTGGAGCAAACCCTTCACGGCGGAAGAACGCAACGCATTCGTGAACGCAATTGTGGCCGATCACCGCAAGCACTTTCTGGGCAATCCTCTTCTGCTCGACGTCGAAGCGGTCATTAACGCATCACTCAACAATCTGCGCCAAGAACAGCGGCTCAACGCAGAACTGGAAGACCCGCTTGCGCCGATTCCATCGCGCTGGAGATCCCTGACCGAACCTCTGCGAGATTCGTTCGGGATCGAGCGAAAGGACTTCCACGAGCATACTCTCGAAGCGCTCGAGCGTTTCCGGTTTGACCGGATGCGCGCATGGGTGAAACAGACCAACCAAGCGCTCTTTGGTTTTGCCATGCAGGCGTTCGAACAGTCCCTCGTTGCCGAAATCAAATCGGCCGCGACGATGCAAGGAATCTGGATCGCCGACGCCGCCAAGCAGGCCGATCTCGAAGGCGAAAGGGTCAAATCGTTCGCCGAAGAGTTTGGCAAGACCGCGTTCCTGTGGCCCAAGACCAAGTCCGACGTTGTGCGCGAATTGGACCGCGCGGTTCATATGCTCGGCTGGGCCAATATCTGGACGCAGCCGATCATCAACCGCGTGGACATGCTCGCCACCGGCGTCCGCACGCAGATCGGCGTGATGGTATTTGGACGGTCGCTCGAGCAAATCCAGCAGGTGTCCAACGACGTGGCGAATGTTCTCCGCGGAATTCCCGGCGCTGTGGACGTGGTGGCCGACCAAACCGTCGGCAAGGGCTACATCGAGATCGAGATCGCTCGCGAGCGCGCCGATCGCTATGGGATCAATGTCGCCGACATCCAGGACATCATCGAGGTGGCTTTGGGCGGCAAGCCGATCACGACCACGGTCGAAGGCCGCGAGCGGTATCCCGTGCGACTGCGTTACGCGCGTGACGATCGCGTGGACGAACAATCCATCAAACGCATCCTGGTGTCCGCGGGCGGTGAGGCGGGTCAGGCCGCGGGCTCATCGGGAATGGGCGAGACCGGTCCTGCCCCGACGGCCACCGGCAACGAGACGTCGCTTCCGGCTATCTATCTCTCAGACGTTGCCGACGTGCGCGTGGTCGAAGGTCCGGTGATGATCAAGAGCGAAAACGGCCTCCTGCGGTCCTACGTGCAGTTGAATGTGCGCGATCGCGACATTGTGGGATTTGTCGAGGAAGCCCAGCGCGTTGTTGAGGCCAAGGTAAAGCTGCCCGAAGGCTCCTATCTCGGATGGACCGGTCAATTCGAGCATCAGGTGCGGGCCAAGAAGACGCTTCGGATCGTTTTCCCCGCCGTGCTGGTCCTGATTTTTCTCATCCTCTATGTCACGTATCACGATTTCACCCATGCGGTGCTCATGATGCTGGCCGTTCCCGGAGCGCTGGCCGGCGGCGTGATTTTCCAGACGATCTTTGGGTATAATTTCAGCGTCGCGGTCTGGGTCGGCTATATTGCCTGCTTCGGGATGGCGACCGAAACGGGCATCATTATGCTGGTCTATTTGCGCGACGCCATTGCGCAACGCGGCGGATTGGAAAACATCGCCAGTCTCGAAGACCTCGAGCAAGCCGTCCTGGTCGGTGCCGTCCATCGCTTGCGTCCGAAACTGCTGACCGAAGGAACGGCGATTGTCGGTCTGGCGCCGATGCTGTGGGCGCGGGGAGTGGGGGCCGAAGTGATCGCGCCGATGGCGGCACCGGTTCTCGGCGGCCTTCTCATCGCCGACGAGGTCATAGACATCTTTCTGCCGGTCCTTTTTTATCAAGTCGAAGCCCGCCGCTGGAGAAAGCTTCGGGAAAAGAAACAGGTTGGCTGATATTTGTGGCAAAATTGCAGTTGCAAAGCACCGTGGCCTGTTGGTAGAACTCTAGTCACCGAAGAGGGCTTTCAGTAGCGGGAAGACCAAACGGGGGTAACGGAAATCATGCAATTCGAGTTCTTCCATGCCTATCTCATTTGCTTCCTGGTCGGATTCGTTTATGCCGTGGTTTCGGCAGTTCTGAGCGGCGTATTGGGCGGGGATATCGGCGGCCACGATGTGGACCTCAGCGGCGGCCATGACGCCAGTTTTGGAACGGAATCGGGCATGGTGCATTTCTCTCCGCTCAGCCCGACGATCCTCGCCACGTTCCTGACGGGTTTCGGCGGCGCCGGCATCATCTGCCTCAAGGTCTTTAATATGTCGAACTACACCTCGATTCCGGTCTCGGTCATCGTTGCGCTCATCCTGGCAGCCCTTGTCTTTCTTATGATGGAATGGGTGTTCAGCAAAACCGAGTCCACGGTGAGCGTTGATGCCGCGCAATTAGTTGGCATGCACGCCGATGTGATCACGCCGATTCCGGAAAATGGTGTTGGCGAGATTGCCTTTGTGACCAGCGGCCTTCGTCAGAACGCCCCGGCGCGTTCGGCCGACGGCAAGCCGATCCCCAGTCCCAGCGAGGTGGAAGTTGTCCGCGTCGTGGGGAATTCGTACATAGTGCGTCGTGTCGAACATCCCGAGTCGGCGAGTCCGGCTTCGAAGAGCAAGCTTTAGCGTTTCGCGCCTCCAGAAGCGCCGGAGCGCACAATCCAATAAGGAGGGTTTGGAATGCCACCAGATCCGTATTCCATTGTAGGATTGGTAGTCGGTTCGGTTGTTGTTGTTCTGTTCCTTTTTCTCTTCGCCATGGCCCGACGTTATCGCAAGGTCGGCCCCAACCAAGCACTGATCATCTCCGGAAAAGGGAATCGCTACCGCACGGCCGAAGGCCAGGTTGGAACGCGCGGCTTCCGCATTGTCCGTGGCGGCGGCGCATTTGTCTGGCCGATTATTGAAAAGGTGGATGTCCTCACGCTCGAAATCATGACCATAGATGTCCAGACGCCCGAGGTCTATACGCTCCAAGGCGTGCCGGTGCTGGTGGACGGTGTGGCCCAGGTCAAGATTCGTGGCGAGGACAGCGCGATCAGCACGGCGGCCGAGCAATTTCTCGGCAAAGGCGAGACGGAGATTCTCCACGTCGCGCAGCAAACGCTCGAAGGCCATTTACGCGCCATTCTGGGGACGATGAGCGTCGAGGAGATTTACAAGAACCGCGACGCGTTCGCGCAGCAAGTCCAAAAGGTCGCCTTCGAAGACATGGCCAACATGGGCCTGCAAATCGTTTCGTTCACGATTCGCGACATTCGCGACAAGCAGGGCTACCTCGACGCATTGGGCAAGCCGCGCACGGCGCAAGTCAAGCGCGATGCCATCATCGGTCAGGCCGAAGCCGACCGCGATGCCGCGATCAAGAGCGCTGCGGCCAAACAGGCGGGGAAGGAAGCCGAGTTTGCCGCCGAGTCAAAGATCAAGCAAGCCGAGCGGGATTACAAGATTCAGGTGGCCGACTTCGACAAAGCGGCCAATGCCAAGCGGGCCGATGCCGATTTGGCGTATGACCTGCAGAAGAACACCACGCTGCAACAGGTCAAGGCGCAGGAAATCCAGGTCCAGGTGGTTGAGAAAGAAAAAGGCATTGATGTCCAGGAGATGGAAATCAAGCGGCGCGAGAAGGAACTCGACGCGCAGGTCAAAAAGCCGGCCGAGGCCGAGCGCTACAAAGTCGAGACGCTCGCCAAAGCGACCCAGTTTAAATATGAAGCCGAAGCGCGCGGCGAAGGAGAGGCCGAGCGGGCGGTCGGTTTCGCGGTGGCTGATGTCACCCAACGCAAAGGGGAAGCCGAAGCCGCGGCCAACAAAGCGCGCGGATTGGCCCAGGCCGACGTCATCAAGGCCCAGGGCTTGTCCGAAGCCGAGGCCATGCGCAAGAAGGCCGAGTCGTGGCAGCTTTACAACCAGGCGGCCATCGCCCAGATGTTCATCGAGGCGTTGCCCCAGATCGCGCGCGCCATTGCCGAGCCGTTGTCGAAGACCGAGAAGATGGTCATCATCAACATGGGCGGCGACGGCGGAGCGGCCTCGCGTGTGACAAAGGATGTCACCAGCATCATCGCCCAGCTGCCGCCGGTCATCGAGTCGTTGACGGGGATTCAATTGCAGAGCCTGCTGGAGAAGATTCCGGCCCTTAGAGACGTGGCGGTGCAGGCGGCGGCCAAGCAGAGTTCACCGGCCGCGTCTTCGGGCGCCGGCGAGTCGCCATCCTCACCGAAAAAGTGACCTACAGTTTGCCTCGTTCTGTGAGCAAGCCCGGTTGGCAGTCCAAGCCAACCGGGCTTCTCCGTTCCTGTTCGGCCTACTCTTATTATAGATCAACCCAATAGGGGGATCAAATCCGACAGTTGGTTGGCGGGGGCTCGCCAGGAAAGACGGCGGGGTCAGTTTATGCCGCACTGTTGTCTTGCGCTTTTCAGTCCGCTTCAGCGGGCTCCTCGTTGCCACCGGCTTGAGCCGGTGGAGAGGGATCGCTGCCCACTCCCGTGGGAGCGCGCTTCAGCGTGACTTCTCGACAGCTTTAGCACTCTGTCACGGGTGGGGGAAGACGCCAACGGTGCTCAAGCGGTTCGACAAGCCATGCTGAAGCATGCTGGGTTGGAGCGGAGGGAGGCGGCCAGATTCCCCCGCCTGAAGTCGGGGGCAACGAGGAGCCCCCTGAAGGGGACTGAGCGAACTGCGAAACCAACAAGGGGCCGGGCGTGTGGCTGGAATCCAGGTGGCCGTGCGAAATGATCCGATCATTTTGGCCCCTTATTTGTGTTTGGTTGTACTTAGGAAGCTCTGAAATAATAATGAAAACGTAAAGGGCGCCGAGAACGCTGAGAGAGAAAAACCTGCCAGAATCATGTTTCCTGACGCGTCTCTGCGTCCTTTGCGCCGTGGCGGGCGGTTCTTTTGCGCTTGACACCGGCGGGCGGGCGTTGAAAGCATCCCCGTTGTCTTGGCGAGCGGGAATAGCTCAGGTGGTAGAGCACAACCTTGCCAAGGTTGGGGTCGCGGGTTCAAATCCCGTTTCCCGCTCCAAAACCGTTCGCGGCTTGTGTAACCGCGGGACCGTGTTATGTTTCTTTGTCCCGTTTTTGAGATTCCGGCGGTAGAGGCGGCGAAACCCGGAATGGACGAAGGGCTGAGGGGGCGGGAAAGATGGTAAAGAAAGCGGCAACGGTGATTGGTTTTTGTGCGGGGGCGTTCCTGGGCTACCAATATGCTGTCGGGATCATTCAGTACTATGGATTCAATCTGGACGACTATTGGGGAACGCAGGGCGCGGTATTCCTGCGGATTGTTTTGAGCGTGATCTTTGGGGGCGCGGGCTGTCTCTTGCTCTACTTTATCGTCAACTTTTTTTCCCGCTTCGATTAGATTCCGCATTTCGTAGCGAGTTTTTCGCCTTTTTCCCTCACAACCGGCGCAGGTGAAACCCGCCGTCCACGTTGATTACTTCTCCCGTCGAAAACGGCAACGAGCCTTCGGCGATCGCGGCGACGGCCCGCGCAATGTCGTGCGGTTCGCCCCAGCGCCGGATCGGCGTCAGACCGTCGGCGATCATCTTGTCATACTTTTCGCGCACGGGCGCGGTCATGTCGGTGTGAATAATTCCCGGTCGGATTTCATAGACGGCGATGCCGTATTCGGCCAAGCGGTCGGCATAGAGTTTGGTCATCATGCTGAGGCCGGCCTTGGAAATGCAGTATTCGCCGCGCGCGGGCGAGGAGGTGTAGGCGGAGATCGAAGAAATGCTGACAATCCGCGGCTGGTAGTCGGCGAGTGTCTTTTTCCGTTCCACCATCCACCGCGCGACCAGTTGCGTCAGAAAGTAGGGGCCCTTGAGATTGACGGCCAGGACCTCGTCGAAACTTTCCTCCGTGGCCTCGAGCAGGTCGAAGCGCTTGCGCGGCGCGATGCCGGCATTGTTGACGAGCAGGTCGAGACGGCCGAACTCCCTTTGCAGCTGTTCGACGAGCGCGGCGCGATCGTTGCGCCGGCTGATGTCCGCGCGGATATAGACCGCTTGCCCTTCGAGACCGGCAAAGTCGGCCAGTGTCGCTTTCGCTTGCTCGGGTGAGAGGATGTCGGCGATGGCCACGTCGAACTCGTGCCGCGCGAGCTCGAGAGCGATCGCTTTGCCGATGCCGCGCGCCGCTCCCGTAACAAGCGCCGTTCTTTTGGCGGTCATGAGGTCAGCCTCCTGAATCCGGCAATGACAAAAATCAAACTCAGGGACCCCCGCCCCAGCGGGACAAGCGGGTCCCTGAGCGTGCTAATCGTTGCCGGCGATTCGGCGGGCCACCCTACTTCTTGTTGGGCGGCAGGGAGATGCCGAAAGGCTCTTCGAGTTGCTCGTGGGGGCTGGGGATCACGTGGACCGACACCAGTTCGCCGATCTTGCGAGCGGCGGCGGCTCCCGCATCGGTGGCCGCTTTGCACGCCGCGACGTCGCCGCGAACGAAGGCCGTCACATAGCCGCCGCCAATCTGTTTGTAGCCGACCAGTGTGACGTTTGCCGCTTTGACCATCGCGTCCGTCGCCTCGATCAGGGGCGTCAATCCGCGTGTCTCAATCATGCCCAACGCGACTTTCATCGTTTCTTTCCTCCTATCGGTTCAATCGTTCTGATTGTCTTGAAAGCACGGTTTCAACGGTTAAGGGAATTCCGCGGAGCCGTCAACAGCAAATTGCAGAACTCCCCTGGCCGGGCAGATGCCGGGGGCGATTCCCGGCCGGCTCCGACGACTCGCGGACTTCTTTCGAAAAGGCAAGATATGTCGCACTTGCTCCGGGCGAAACATCGGCATTGACTTCTCTTCAATGCCGGCGACGATGGGGCGAGACCACTTTATCAAGGAGCATTCTTGATGACAGGGAATCGCAGGACAACACGACGAGAATTCCTTGGTGCAATTGCAGGAGCCGCCATTGGCGCGAGTGCGGCTTGCACGGCGCGCGTCCGGCACGTTCCCATCGAGAAAAGACCGCCGAATTTCATCCTGATCTTCACCGACGATCAGGGCTACGGCGATCTGTCGTGTTTCGGATCGAAAACGATCCGGACGCCGAACATTGACCGAATGGCGACCGAGGGCGTCAAGTTCACCGATTTCTATGTCTGCGGTTGTGTTTGCACGCCGTCGCGCGCCGGCCTGATGACCGGCCGCTATCAAATCCGCAGCGGTCTGACCCGCGTCCTTTTTCCCAAGGACACCGTCGGCCTTTCGGCCAAGGAAACAACTATTGCCGACGGCCTCCGGAAGCGCGGCTACGCAACCGCCTGCATCGGCAAGTGGCATTTGGGCCATCTTCCGCCGTTCCTGCCCACGCGCCACGGCTTCGACTACTACTTCGGCATTCCTTACAGCAACGATATGAATCCGGCGGACATCTATCGCAACGAGAAGGTCCGTATTCCCAAGGTTGACCAGTCGAAACTGACCGAGCTTTACACGGAGGAGGCGCTGACGTTCATCAAGAAGTCGCGCCGCCAACCGTTCTTCGTCTATCTGCCGCATAACATGCCTCACGTGCCGCTCCATATTTCCGAACGGTTCAAGGGCAAGTCGGCCGGCGGCCTTTATGGCGATGTGATCGAGTGTATTGACTGGAGCGTGGGCCAGATTCTCGATGCGCTGCGGCAGTATGGTCTCGACGAGAATACGCTGGTCATCTTCACCAGCGACAATGGCCCCTGGCTGATCAAGAAGGAACATGGCGGCAGTGCCGGACCGTTGCGCGACGGCAAGGGAACCGTCTATGACGGCGGCGTTCGCGAGCCGTTTGTGGCGCGCTGGCCGGCCATGATCCCGGCGGGAACGGTCTGCCCCGAGCCGGCCATCACGCTCGATTTGCTGCCGACGTTTTGGGGTCTCGCTGGGGCAGAAGCGCCGAGTGATCGCCCGATGGATGGAAAAGACATTCTGTCGCTTCTGCGGGGCCAGGGCAAATCGCCGCACGACATTCTTTACTTCTACCAGGACGCAAACCTGCGGGCGGTTCGGGCAGGCAACTGGAAATATCATCTGCGGCGAAAAGGCCAGAAGACGAAGAAGGGCGAGGAAAAGGAAGTGCCCGCGCAGCTCTACGATCTTTCGACCGACATCGCCGAGAAGAATAACGTTGCCGCCGAGAATCCTGATGTTGTGAAGAAAATCGAGGATCAGGTCGCCGCGTGGCTGGCCAGTGTCAAACCCGGCGAACCGGGCAAGGTGTAGATTCCCCGTGGCGGCGCAGCGTGTTGCGCCACATCTGACCGTACAAAAAGCTGAGCGCCGCAAAGGCGATCGAAACCATCGCTGCAGCGAAGTGAATGAACGCAAGGCACTTCCAGAAGCACCTCACCGCCGGCGCCGAATAAGCCCGTATGCGATAAAAACTCCGGGGAAGGCGATAGCCGTCTCTTACGACAACAACGCCGCCGGGTAGGCCAGCAGCGTCGCCGCAGACGCCCCAATCCAGCACCCCGTCAGTCGGCCAATCAGCCGGAACATGAGAACGGTATTCAGGCCGCGGAGTAGCACATTGGTCAGGTAATAGACGACAGGTCGCAAGCCGCCGACAGCATGATTTAGGACAAACACCGCGAGAACGAAAAGGGCCACGGCGACCGATTGTCGGCTTTTCTTGCGCGGGGTTGGGGGCGGTTCTGATTTCAACCTCTCGGATTCTCCCAATCCGCATGATTTCGGTTTACCGGCCTATGGGACTCGACTCAAGGCCGTGAGTGAAGTTTCGATGGTCTGATCTCGCGGCGCCTCGAGGGCGCGGGCGCGTTCATAGGCCTGGCGGGCGCGCTCTACCTGGGGTGGCCGCGTCGCCAAGTATTCCCGCGCCAACCCGAGGCAAATTCGACCTTCTTGGGGAATTGATTCGCGCGCGGTTTCCATCTCGGCAATCGCCTCGTCATGGCGTCCCAGTTCGGCCAGCAGGTCGGCAAACCACAGGCGGAAGGCGATCTGCTGTGGCAAGAGTTTCAAACTGTGGCGGGCCGTCGCAATCGCCAGATCATCTTTGCCCGCTTCGGCGAGAACATAGGCCATGTTGGCATAGGTCCAAGCGCGTCGCTCGTCGTCGGGAAGCAGCCGGGCGGCCATTTGCAGCATTTTCACCGCTTCGGTGGGCTGGCCCCGCTTGCGATACTCGCAACCCAGATTGAAATAGCAGCGCCCGCATTGCGGATGATAGGCAATGCTGGCGTTCCACAATGTGACCGCGTCGCGCCACATGCGGCCATAAACGAAACTGAGCGCTCCAAAGGCGATCAGCAAGATGATCACCACAAGTCGCGACAACGGGTAGCGGTTCCAACACCGCGCCGCGGCCACGCCCGCCAACGCGCACACTCCGACCGATGGGACATAGGCGAACCGATCGGTCAGATCGAGCCGCGTGAACAGATTCACCCAGAGAACCGGCGCGAGAAGGACTCCCGTCCAGATCAACGCAGCCGTGGCTTGGCCTCGCGGCTTGGCCGCGGCGATTAAAAGAACCAGAAAAACCACAGCGATTACGTCCACCCAAAGATGTCGCGTGACTATCTCCGCGCCAAGTGTTGGGATGACCGGAAAAATCTGTTGGGCGGCATAGAGGAAAAGCAACCGGGCCGCGCGTCGAACCAGGGCGGCGAACGAGAACGCACCCACGTGCTCGAGACCCGCCATTGGGAAAAATCGAAATCGAAAAGCCAGATAGGCCAATGCCAGGATCAGTGCCGGTGCACAAAGACGAACAAGTGTCCGCAGCCGGTGGCGCCGCACCAGACCATAGGCGATCAAAACCCCCGGCAAGGCAACCGCCATTTCCTTGGAGAGCAACGCGGCGATGTAAGCCAAAGACGAAGCAATCCACCAGACCCAGTGCGCACCGTGCCGAGCCTCGAACGACCGGATCGTTGCCAACACCGATAGCAGCATAAAGCACGCGCACAAAAGGTCGCTTCGGCCCGCGATGAAGGCAACGCTTTCCGCATGAACGGGATGGGCCGCAAAAATAACCGCCGCCAAGGCACCCGTTCGCCGGCCCGCGAGCCGTTTCACCAGCCAGAACACCAAAACGGTATTCAGGCCATGAAGGAGGATATTGGTCAGATGGTAAACAAAAGGTTGCCAGTCCCCTATCGCATAGTTCAGAATGTAACTCAGGAAAACCAAGGGCCGATAGTAACCCACAGGCACCCGCGTGATCTCGAGGCCAAAATCGCGTCCGAAGCATTGCCACCATGCTCCCGGCGAAACCAGAAACGGATTGTCGCGAATGGCCGCCGTATCATCCCATACAAAGTCGTGGCCAAGCGAATTGGTGAACACGGCGACCGCGATGAGAAACAGGACTAATGGAATTTTGAAGTTCTGTTGCCGCACTCGTTTCTCCTGTTGCTTAACCACAGATTGCACGGATTTGGCAGATTTTTCAAAGAACCTCACTCGCCTTGTTTTTCTAGTTTGCGAAATCTGTATTACAAACTTGCAACATCTTGTTTTCGGCAAGATTCTGGATGTTCAGATACGTTCGCTCTTTGCGATAGGAATCAGGGCTCAGGGCCCAGAGGTCAGAGATAAGGAGCTGGCTTTTCTTTACTGATCCCTGCCCCCCAATCCCTGCTCCCTTGTTTTGGCTGCGGCTACAGGCCGTGCTATGTAATCTGTGGTTCCTTCATTTCAATTCCACAATCGTCACGCCGGGGCCGCCGTTTTGTTCGTCGGCCAGAGCAAACGACCGGACGCTGCGGTGTTCGCGCAGGAACTCGTGGACGGCGCGCCGCAACGCACCCGTGCCGCGACCGTGACGAATTCGCACCTGCGCGAGATCGTGGCGCAACGCCAGATCGAGAAATTTGTCCACGCGCGCCACAGCTTCCTCCGCGCGAAGACCGTGCAAATCGAGGTTGGGCGACATGGCCGCGGCTTCTCGCGCTCCAACCGTGCGCCCCACATTCGGCGGCTCCGGCTTTCCTTCAAGCAGCATAACCTGGTCGGGCGTCAATTCGACCTCGACGTTGCGAATCAACACGGTCACGCGCTGACGCTCGACGTTGACGCCGACGACCTCGCCTTCGTCATGAAGGAACTCCACGCGCACGCGGCGACCCGGCTTGAGCCGATCGAACGCCGATGGCGCAAACGGCACATCGCGGTCGAGCGAGCGTTGTTCGCGTTGCACTTCTTCCTGCAACTCCTGGATTTGACGCTTGGCCTTGAGGATGTCGTCGCGCGAGGCGAGCTGGGCGATTTGTTTTTCGACCTGCTGTCGCACGTCACGAAGCCACGCCTCTTTTTCGCGGAGAAAATCCTGCTTCAGATGTCGCTGTCTCTCCTGCAATTGTTCGCGTTCGGCTTCGAGGCGCGATTGAAGCGCGGCGGCCTCGCGTTCGCGTTTGGCCGCACGGGCCAATTCCTCCGCCAGCTCCCGCTCGCGCTCTTCGAGCCGCAGCAGAACTCGATTGAGGTCATAGACGCCTTCGGGCAGCAGCCGGTAGGCGCGCTCGATCACGCGGCGGTCAAGGCCTTGTTGCTCCGCAATGACCAGCGCTTCGCTGACCCCTGGGACATCGAGTCGCAACCGATACGTCGGGCGCTGCGTCTGGGGGTTGAGATGGAACGAAGCGTTGCGCGCGTGCGGGTGTTGTTCGGCCCATGCCTTGAGCAGGCCCAGGTGGGAAGTCACCAGCGCGAGGCTGCCCCGCTCGATCAGCGACTCGACGACGGCGACCGCAAGAGCGCCACCTTCGGTTGGATCGGTCGCCGTGCCCAGTTCGTCGAGCAGAACCAGCGTCGTTTCGTCGGCGACAGTGAGCATTTCGGCGATATGCCGCACGTGAGAGGAAAACGTGCTCACTCCTGCGGTCACATCCTGCTCGTCGCCGATGTCGGCGAGAATTCTGTGGAACACGCGGAAATTGCTGGCGGTGTCCACCGGCACGGGCATGGCCGACTGAAACATCAAGGTCAGAAGGCCGACCGTCTTGAGGGCCGTCGTCTTGCCGCCGGCATTGGGGCCTGAAATAATCAGCGCCTGGTCGCCGTCCCCCAGCGGCAGGTCGAGCGCGACCGACGTGTCCGGCGACTGAAGAACGAGAAGCGGGTGGTGGACGCCGATCATCTTGAGGGGATGCTCGCTTTGCCACTGCGGCAAAATCCAGCGGCGCTCCCAGCCAAAGCCAGCCCGCGCGATCCGCTCGTCGAGATCGCCCATCAGAACGGTGTTCTGCTCGAATGCGGCCAGGTCGGCGCGAACCAGATCGCACAGCTCGTTGAGAATCTTACGCACTTCTTCGCGTTCTGCGACGCGCCGTTCGGTCAGATCGTTCGTCATTTCGACGACGGCGAATGGTTCGATGAAAAACGTCTCGCCGCTGTGCGACGCGTCGTGAACGATGCCGCGAATCTTGCCTTTTTGTCCGGCTTTGACCGGCAGAACGTAGCGTCCCTGGCGCTGGGTGATGAAATCGTCCTGGAGGACGTCCGCGTCACCGAGGATTCGGACAAACCGTTCGAGCGTGTGTTGGATGCGGGCTTCGAGCGAACGGATTTCGCCGCGAATTTCGCGCAGCCGCGGCGAGGCCTGATCCATGACCTCGCCGTTCGGATCAATCGCCTGCCGAATCCGATACTCGACGTCGTGAAGAAGAACCAGAAGATCGGCCTGTTCGGCCAGATGGGGAGCGTCGTCGCGGTTTTGGGTAAGAAATTTGCGGACGCGCGCGACCACGGCGCAGAAATCCGCGACTTGAACCAGTTCTTTCGGTTCGAGAATGGCGTTGCGCGGCGTAACCCTTAGCCACAACGCTCGCAGGTCCTGCAGCTCGTGGATGGGTGGCTCCTGGTTGCGCTCGAACAGCCGGTAGAGTTCGCCGACGTATGTGTATTCACGCTCGATCTCATCGGGACGCGTTGCGGCGGAGCGAGTCATCACGCGTTCGCGGCCGAGCGCGCAGGCTGTTCGTTCCGCAACGGCCGCGCGGATTTTGCCGAACTCCAGGATTTCTTCCGTATGCCGATCCACCGTGCTGCTTGCCCCCGTGTGCGTTCATTTCGGACCAACCCCGTCGCCCATGCAAGGGTTTTTCCCGTCGGCGTTCCGACCTATGCAAGATTTGTGTTGCAGCAATTCTGCGCCGCTTCGGACAATCCGTTCGCATGAGCAGGTGAACCATGGCGCCGAGATACCGCGATTACTATAAGATCCTTGGCGTGGCGCGGACGGCAACCGCCGACAAGATCCACGACGCCTTTCGCCATCTGGCGCGCAAATACCATCCCGACGTCAATCCCGGCAACAAAAAAGCCGAGGAGAGATTCAAGGCGATCAGCGAGGCTCAGGAGGTTCTGGGCGATCCCACCAAGCGCCGGCGCTATGACGCATTGGGAGACCACTGGAAAGCGGGACAGGAATTCTCGCCGCCGTCGGGCGAGGAGGCGGCCGCTCGGCCCGCCCGAGGCAAGTTCAGCGAGTTTTTCCATTCGCTTTTCGGCGGCGGCATCGAGGGGCTGTTTGGCGGTTCGACGGATTTCGCGGAGTCTGCGGGGCAAGCACCGCGCCGTGGCACAGACATCGAAACCGAAGTGACGATCACGCTGGAACAGGCATTTCGCGGCAGTTCAATGGCTGTCGCTCTGCGCATTCCCGAGCCGGGAGCCGGCGGCGCTGCGCGTTCGACGACGCGAAAATATGACATCAAAATTCCGCCCGGCATCCACGACGGCGCGCGCATCCGATTGGCCGGACAGGGACGTCCCTCCAGCGAAAAGAGAACTCCGCCCGGCGATCTCTATGTTCGCGTTCACATCGCGGCGCATCCGAGTTTTCGCCCGCGTGGAAGCGACATCGAGAGCGTCCTTGCGATCAGCGCCTGGGAAGCGGCGCTCGGCGCGAAGGTCTCCGTACCAACGCTCGAAGGACCGGTTGAAATGACGCTTCCCGCCGGAAGCCAGTCGGACCAGCGCCTGCGGCTGCGCGGCAGAGGAATGCCGCTGCCGGACGGCGGGCGCGGCGATCAGTATGTGGTGCTGAAAATTGTCGTGCCCAAACAGCTGTCCGACTGCGAACGCGAACTATTCGAGCAACTGGCGCGCGATTCCTCGTTCAATCCGCGACCCTGAATTCCCCGCGCCGCCGGCTTTTTCTTGCCGTTACAAAGCATTTCGCTCAAAGGAGGAATTGACACACCCGTTGTCCCAACATAAATTCTGTGTGCGCTGTTCCAGAATAGAAGAAGCCCAGGAAGCACAGGGCGCGGGAGGAAGAAGCAACGTGCGGCGGGCGTTCACCCTGGTTGAATTGCTCATCGTCGTGGCGATTATCGCTATTTTGGCGGCGTTGGCGGTGCCGAACTTTTTCGAAGCGCAGATTCGTTCGAAAGTGGCGCGCGCCAAAGCCGATCTGCGCAGTCTGGCCTGCGCTCTCGAAGCCTATGAAACGGATTGGAACGCCTATCCGCCCGCAATGGGCAATGCGATGTATTTCAAGCTCAAGGTGCTTTCGTCACCGATTGCTTATATTACGAATTCCTACGTGTCCGATCCTTTTCCGGCGGGCGATCCGACGTTCGTTCTCAACTACCGCAAGTGTTTGAGCTATCTGGGGCGAACGTCCGCCGTCACCTGCATTCGCGACGAAGACCCGGTGGAATGGTGGATTCTTTCGAGCAACGGCCCCGACCGCCGCTACACCAACGCCGTAGGCGACGGCCCGTCGCCCGCGCTCAACGCCAACGACACCGCGGGCATTCTCGAATTTCGCTATGATCCAACCAACGGCACCGTGAGCGATGGAAACGTCTGCCACCCCGGCGGACAACCCACCGGCGCCGGAGCTGTGGCCTTTCGACTGTTGAGTCCGTGAATAGAAGCCAACGATGAACGCTGAATGATGAGCGATGAACGGAAAAGCAATACCCAGACTCGACCGTCATGTTTGTTAGCATGTGTCTGCGATTTGTGGGGTCAGCAAGCCAACGTGAACGAATTGACAATTCCCCATCCTGAAACTTGAAACCTGCAACTTGAAACCTGAGACTTGGGGCGGCTGAGGTCACGGATGACGACGTTTCTCTGCCTTTTTCTTTTAGCCGCGACGAGTTTTGGGATTGGCCGCTTGTGCTTTTGGCGAGTCCGATTCGCGCGTGCGGCCGAAGAGTTCGTCTTCTCGTCGGCGCTCGGTCTGGCAGCGCTGTCCTATTTGATGCTCCTGCTCGGCGCAGCGGGTCGGATGTCGCCGGTCGTGGTTTCGATTGTCTTTGCGGCATGCTGCATTCTTGCGGTTCCATTTTGCGCGCGGTTTCTCACCCAGGTTCGATGGCGCTCCTTGCGAGTGGATCCTCTCGCGGCGATCTGTCTTGCCGTTTTCGCCGCCGCCATCGCCCTGAACGCTATCGTTGCGCTCAATCCGGCTCTCGAGGTGGACACTTACGAATATCACATCCCGCTGCCCAAGGCGTGGCTGCTCGAAGGCCGCATCTTCCCGGTCCCCTACTGCGTGCAGTCGAACTACTACCTTCTCAGCGAAATGTTCAACGTCGTTGCTCTTTCACTGAGTCCCAATGATGTCGTCTTGTGCAAGCTGATCCAACTGTATTCCGGGATTCTTCTTGCTGTGGCGACTTGGTGCTTCGGGCGAAGTTTCTTTTCGGCGCGCGTGGCGTGGCTGGCTTCGACACTGCTCTACCTGGTCAAGGAGATTTCGTGGATTTCGACAAACGGTTACGTGGACCTGACGGTTGGACTGTATGTCTGGTTGGGCATTTTTGCGATGGTGCGGGCGGCCCATTTGCGCGGTTTTGGCTGGCACGCTCTGGCGGGCTTGTTCTTCGGTCTTGGTTTTGCCGCCAAGCAAACCGGCGCCATGTCGGCGGCGATGGCCTATTTCGCTTGCGGCCTCGTGCTCCTGCTCGATCGGCGCCGGCGCGGCCAATTCCCTTCGTTCTTTGTTCGAGCCCTTCTGGCGGGAGCGATAACGGTCCTCGTCGCCGGCCCGTGGATCGTCAAGAACACCGTCTTCACGGGCGATCCTTTTTTTCCCTGGCTGACGCGCACATTCCGTGTGTCCCCTGAAGTTGCCGAAGCCGCCGGTAAGTTTACGGGCTACTATGGCGGCTTGTGGCGCTATATTTTCTGGGATCACGAAACTGTGCCGCAGCTGCTTCGAGCGCTGAAGAATTTCCAAACCAATGTGTCTTACTCCGGCTGCAACATGCTCGTTGTTTGGCTGCTGATCAGCACGCTGATTCTGATCCTTCGGCAATGCCGCACGACGCCGGCGTTGCGAATACTTATGGCCATTGGTTTCATCGTTGCACCGTGGTTCGCATGGTCGTGGAGCCGCTTCTTCTTCGGCTTCTTTCCCGCCTATTTGCTGGTCTTTGCGCAAACCCTTCGACTGGCCATAGGCCGTCGGCGCCATCTGTTCACGTTGCTGGCGTGCGTGCTCCTGTTGCTCTATTCGCAAACCTTCGTGCGATTCAATCTTCGCGGACATCCTGTGGCCTCGCTCCATCGCATCAAGGGTCCCGTTTTTTCGGCGCGCGCACAGGAACAGTGGCTCATGCAAAACAACGATAGCTATCCGGTGGCCCAGCGAATCAACCGCTCGCTGGGACGAGAGGATCGGCTGCTCGTCAGCGGCGGTTGTATGGCCATGCCGTGGCTTGATGTGCCGTTCCTGCCTAATCCCAGCAGCAATCTTCTGGAGAAGCTGTGGAAACGATTTGGCGACGCCGAAGCAATGCGGCGTTGGCTGGAGGAACAGCAAATCACGCACGTCTTGCTCTGGGAATCTCATGCCGCGGAACTTGACGGTCAGTCGGGTTTCGTCCGGACGCAGCTCGACCTCTTGTTCCGCCAATCGGCGCTTTCGCTTTATCGCTTGCGAGCGTGGGGCGGTGAAGGAAAAAGGCAAAAGTAAAAGGGAATGCTTGGTGTCTTGGTGGTAAGAACTGATAACGGGGGACCATGAAGAAAGACGTGGCTGGGATGAATCAAGTCAACGAGACGATAAATCGTGCCGCCGACAACGCGGCGACCTCGCCCGGCGCGGTCGAGGCGTTGCGCCATTCGCTCGAACGGCAAATCAAGGGCGAGGTTCGGTTCGATGCGCTGTCGCGCGCCCTCTATGCGACCGACGCCAGCGTCTATCAGATCATGCCCGCGGGCGTGGTGATTCCCAAACGGCGCGGCGACATTGTGGCGACGGTCAAGTTGTGCGCGCACCACAAGGTTTCCCTCACGGCGCGCGGCGCCGGAACCGCTATCGGTGGCCAGGCCATCGGCCCGGGAGTGATTCTCGATTGTTCCAAGTACATGAATCGGATTCTTGAGATTAACCGGGAGGAACAATGGGCCTGGGTGGAGCCGGGCGCCGTTCTCGATGAACTCAACGCCGTTTTGACTCCGTTTGGTTTGCAGTTTGCGCCCGACGTGGCGACATCAAATCGCGCGACGCTGGGCGGCATGATCGGCAACAATTCCGCCGGCGCCCATTCGCTCATTTACGGCAAAACGAGCGATCACATCCTGGAACTCGACGTGGTGCTCCACGATGGGACCACCGCACGGTTCGCCGAGCTCGGGGCCGAAACGCTCGACGCCAAATGTCGCGCCGACGATCTGGAAGGACATTGCCATCGCACCGTTGCCCGCCTGGGCCGCGAGATGGCCGGCGAGATCGCGCGGCGCTATCCGAAGATCATGCGCCGCGTGGGCGGCTATAATCTTGATGAATTCGTGCCGGACCGGCCTTTCAACCTGGCCAAAATGATCGTCGGCTCCGAAGGCACGCTCGGCGTCATCGTGGCGGCCAAAGTCCGCCTCACGCCGTTGCCGAAGGCGAAAGCGCTTTTGGTCGTCCAGTTTGACAGCCAGCGCGAAGCGCTCACGGCCACCTTGGATATTCTCGAACATCATCCCGCCGCCGTCGAGTTTCTCGACCGCGTCGTCCTCGACGGAACCGAAACGAATCCGGAATACGCTCGTCTGCGTGACTTCATTGTCGGGCGTCCCGAAGGTTTTCTGATTGTCGAATTCTTCGGCGAGAGCGACCGGGAAGTTGCGGAGAAGATCGCGCAGCTCGAAGACGATCTTCGCCATCGCGGCATCGGCTCTCACTATCATCGCGCAACGGACGGCGCGGCCCAGAAACGCATCTGGAAATTGCGTAAGGCGGGACTGGGATTGATCATGGCGCGCAAGGGCGATGCCAAACCCGTCGCCTTCGTCGAAGACCCCGCCGTCGCGCCCGAACGCCTCCACGAGTTCATTGATCGGTTTCTTCAGATTATCGAAGCCCACGGGACGATGGCCGCGTTCTATGGCCATGCTTCCGTGGGCTGTCTTCACGTGCGGCCGATCATCAACCTCAAGACGGAGCAGGGCGTGCGCCAGTTTGCGGCGATTGCGGAACAGGTGGCCGATTTGGTCGTGGAGTTCGGCGGCGCTCTTTCGGCCGAACACGGCGATGGCCGCGTCCGAAGTCCTTTCCTGGAAAAGGTGTTTGGGCCAACGCTCTGTGGCGCCTTCCGCGAGATCAAACGTGCGTTTGACCCGCAAGGCCTGTTCAATCCTGGGGTCATCGTTGATCCCGAGCCGCTGACGGCGAATCTACGTTTCGGTGCGAGCTATGTGACGCCCGAAATCGCGACGACGTTCGACTTCTCGGCCGACGGCGGAATCGTCCGCGCCGCCGAGATGTGTTCGGGTGTCGGTCTCTGCCGCAAGAAGACCGAAGAGACCATGTGTCCCTCGTTCATGGCGACGCTCGACGAGCAGCACGGCTCGCGCGGCCGCGCTAATGCGTTGCGTTTGGCCATGACGGGACGGCTCGGGGGCGACGGGCTGACCTCGCGCGAGGTGTTCGATGCGCTCGACCTTTGTCTCGAATGCAAATCGTGCAAGAGCGAGTGTCCGAGCAATGTGGACGTGGCCAAGATCAAGTATGAGTTTCTCCATCAGTATTATCGGCGGTTCGGCGCGCCGCTTCGCGCGAGAGTCTTCGCCCAGATCGAACGCCTGATGGCGTGGGGTAGTCGGCTGGCGCCGTTTTCGACATGGTTGGTGCGCAGTTGGCCGGCGCGCCTGATTCTGGAGAAAGCGCTGGGAATCGCCCGCCATCGGCGACTGCCGCCTTTCGCGCGCAACAGCTTTGTCAAATGGTTCACCGCGCGCGGCGGCCGCGTCGGCGACGTTCCGGCCCACGCCAATCCGAAACGCTCGGCGATTCTGTTCCACGACACTTTTCTGAACTACCTGGAGCCGCAGATCGGCATCGCCGTGGTCCGTCTGCTTGAGGCGTCGGGCTGGCGCGTTTTCCTGCCCGAAAAGAGATGTTGCGGCCGACCGATGATTTCTCAGGGGCTGCTCGACGAAGCAATCGCCAATGCGACGTTCAATGTCGAGCGGTTCTACCCGCTGGCCGAGCGCGGGTTTCAAATCATTGGCTGCGAACCGAGTTGTATTCTGACCTTTCGCGACGACTACCTCGATTTGCTGCGCGGCGACGTGCGCCGCAAGGCCGAGGTTGTGGCCAACGCCTGCTTGACATTTGAAGAATTCATGGCCGAGACCCTGCACAACGGGACGGTGCACTTGGATCTTCAATCCAAAATCCCAGCACTCTGTCGCATCTTGTTCCACGGCCACTGTCACCAGAAGGCTCTGGCGGGGACCGATCCCGCGCGCGACATCCTCTCACGCATCCCCGGCTGTCGGGTCGAGGTGCTGGACGCGGGTTGCTGTGGCATGGCGGGCGCCTTTGGCTATGAAAAGGAGCACTACGAGGTTTCGTGCCTGATTGGCGAACGCCGCCTGTTGCCGGCCATTCGCGAAGCGGGCGACGACACGGCAATCGTCGCGTCGGGAACGTCGTGTCGGCAGCAAATTCGCGATCTCACCGGCAAAAGAGTTTATCATCCGGCGGAATTGCTGGCATTGCTTTTGAACGAGTGAGAGACAAAAGCCTCACGCAAAGACGCGAAGATGTTTTTCACTTTTTCCTTTTGCCTTTTTGCTTTTTCCTTGTCTCAAGCCAACGATCCTGGTTGACGCCGGAAAAATGGGCTGAATAGGATTGCGAAGACCCTGTGAATCCGATAAGGGTTGGGCTCAAATTGGATCGAACTTGCGCCACAACGCTTTCGCTCGAAACAAGTATTGGAACGGTGCGGCTCAAGAACCCCGTCACCGTCGCTTCGGGCACGTTTGGCTACGGGCGTGAGTTTGAAAGTTTTGTGGACCTGTCGCGGCTGGGCGCCGTGGCGGTCAAAGGTTTGACGCTCGAACCGCGCGCCGGCAATCGTCCGCCCCGCGTCGTCGAAACCCCCGCCGGGATGCTCAACGCGATTGGTCTCGAAAATGTCGGCGTCGAACGCTACCTCAGCGAGAAGTTGCCCTATCTTCGTCAATTCGATGTGCCCATCATCGCCAACATTTCCGGCTTTTCGATCGAGGAATACACGGCCCTGACCGAACGGCTTTGCGAAGCGCACGGCGCCGACCTGATCGAGGTCAACGTCTCGTGTCCCAATGTGCGCCACGGCGGCATGGCGTTTGGCTCCGATCCGAAAATGCTCGAACAGATCACGCGGGCGGCGGTCGAGCGCTCGACCGTTCCCGTCATTGTCAAGCTCAGCCCAAATGTCACGGATATCGCGGCCATGGCGCGCGTGGTCGAGCAAGCGGGTGCGGCCGCCGTTTCGCTGGTCAACACGTTTCTGGCCATGGTCGTTGACGTCGAAACACGCCGGCCCGTCCTCGGCAACGTGACCGGCGGTCTGTCGGGACCGGCGATCCGTCCGATCGCCGTGCGAATGGTGCGCGAGGTTTTCAAAGCCGTTTCGGTTTCAATCATCGGAATGGGCGGCATCATGACGGCGCGCGACGCTCTGGAATTCATCATCGCGGGTGCGAGCGCCATCGCCATCGGGACGGCCAACTTCGTCAATCCGAGCGCGGCTCTTGATGTGCTCGGCGGTATGGAAGAATACTGCCGGCGACAAGGGATACAGGATCTTCGCCGTCTGATCGGGTCACTGGTCACAGACAACGATTGACGTTCGAGGCGCACCCTGTTACGTTCGGGGTGCAGAGGCGAGGAGAGAAACGATGAACGTCTATTTCGAACGGCTGACACAGGCGATTCAGACCAATCGTTCCCATTTGTGTGTCGGGCTCGATCTGGAGCCGGAAAAGATGCCCGAAGGCGTCTGGCGCGACACCGACGGGTTCGTTCACTTCGGTCGCTCGGTTGTCGAGGCCACGGCCGATTTGGTTTGCGCCTACAAGCCCAATCTTGCGTTCTACGAGGCAATGGGCGGCGCGAGCTTTCACACGCTGCGCAAAATCTTGGAGGCGATTCCGGAAACGATCCCCGTGATCGCGGACGGCAAGCGGTCCGACATCGGCAACACGTCGCGCGCCTATGCCCGCGCGCTGTTTGATCGGCTCGGTTTTGATGCCGTGACCCTCAGCCCCTATTTGGGCCATGACGCCTTGGAACCGTTTTTCGAATACGCCAACGCGGGCTGCTATGTCCTATGCCTGACCTCAAATCCCGGCGCCGCCGATTTTCAAATCCCCAATTCGCTCTATCTCGAGGTCGCCCGCCGGGCGTGTGAATGGAACCGCAACGGCAACATTGGACTGGTCGTCGGCGCCACACAGCCCGAGCGCATCGCCGAGGTGCGGCGTGTCGCGCCCGATCTTCCTTTCCTTATTCCCGGTGTGGGTGCGCAAGGCGGGGAACTCGAAGCGAGCGTGCGCGCGGCGGCCAATGCGGGCCCTGACGGGGGGTTCATCATCAGCGCCTCGCGCTCGATCCTCTATGCTTCGTCGGGCGACGACTATGCCGCCGCCGCCCGGCGCGAAGCCGAGACCCTGCGCGGGGCGATTGAGGAAGCCCTCACAAGCGTCGGCCCGAAATCACCCGACTGACAATTGCTTCTTCGCTCGTTTGGTTCATTCCGCGGGCACGGGAACCTTGCGCGCGTCGGCGAGCGTCTCTTCGAGCGTCACCTCGCGCTTGAGTTCCAGGCTCTGGCGGATCATCAGACCGATGATCGAAGCGCCCGTTCCGTTGGCGATCCCACAGTTGGCCTTGTCGGGCGTGCCGTTGCGGACGCACTCGAAGAAATTCTCGAAGTGTTCGCGCGTGTCGCCGTCGCCACCCTGACCCGCAATCTTGATCGGGCCATCTTTGGGCTTTTCGCGCAATTGAACGAAGGAGCCCATGACGTCGAGCGCTCCTTTGGCGCCGACAAATTCCGTTCGCAGACCGCCCATCCTCGTGAAGTCGGACACCTCGATCCACCCGTGTGAGTAGTGGAGGACGAGATTCCTCAGTGGGTCAGGATACTGGAGAATGGTCGTATAGTAGTTGGTCGTGTTGCGGCCGGGAATGATGCCCGAACGCCCGGCGGTATAACACCGAATCGGGTTGGTCTGCGTCACCATCCACATCAGGTTGAACTCGTGGACGGCTTGTTCGAGCATCCAGTCGCCCGACTGGGTTCGCTCGGCGTACCAACCGCCATGGCCGTCCCAGTCGTTGAGACGCTGGAAACGACCGTCGAGCAATTCGCCGATCAGGCCGTCGCGGACTTTTTGGATGACGTCGCGACGGGCCGGGCTGGCGCCCCATTGGAAACCAATCTGAACGACGGCTTTCGGATTCTTCTTGGCGGCTTCGTTGACGGCCTGGACGCCGCCGGCCGTGATGGCCAGCGGTTTCTCGCCGTAGAAACTCTTGCCCGCATTGAGCGCGTCCACGTACATCACTTCGTGCCAATAACAGGGCGTGGCGATGACGACGCAATCAATGTCGTCGCGCTTGAGAAGTTGCCGGTACTGGTAAGGGTAGTCGCCAAGGCCTTCGGGCCGCTTGCGGGTTTTATTTTCGACAGCGTCCAGCGCCCGTTTGAGATTCCCCGGCGTGATGTCGCAGATGACGACGACCTCGACGCCTTCACAACTCATGGCCTGTTGAAGGTCATGGCTGCCGCGTCCGCCGACGCCGATAAATCCAACGCGCAAGGGCTTGACGGCGGCGCGCTTGGCCGCTCCAAGGGCGGCGCGGCTCGCCAAGGTCGCTGCCGCTCCGGCCCCCGCGCCGATTTTCAGAAAATCCCGTCTGGTAACGAAATTCATGACACAACCTCCTCTTTGGCTTTCATTCCCGCGAACGAGCAAGAAGCGCTTTGTCATCGCGGCTCTTGCCTACCTGGCCCGCACGACGCTTTCAAGCTCCGTTTTATGTTTGGAGTTCAAGCCTTTAGCCGGCATTTCTCACCGTCACTGTAGCCGCCGAAGTGATGAGGCGGACGCTTTCCCACCCGCAACCTGTCCGCC
>Ga0315277_10002765_pt1 | contig 24153 bp, 18 predicted proteins | sample YL17G05_15_MG_FD_203695 | JGI IMG/M metagenome (GOLD analysis project Ga0315277, IMG submission 203695) | Sediment microbial communities from Yellowstone Lake, YNP, Wyoming, USA - YL17G05_15 | ecosystem: Environmental > Aquatic > Freshwater > Lake > Sediment | place: USA: Wyoming | collected... | reverse complement strand
TCCACACCCGTCCCCCGAAAATAACCGCTAGGTACACCGCACCGGTAAGGAGTATTGTCGTGGCCCCGGCGGGAAGGTCGGGGCCGTAACTCAAGGCCAGCCCGCCTGTGGTCAGGGCAATGGAAATCACCGCGGCCAGGATCATCATCCCCCAGAGCGTTCTGGTAAACCTGCCGGCCATAGCCGCGGGCAGGGTGAGAAGAGCTATTACCAGCACTATCCCCACCACCGAGATAAGGATCACCACTGTTACTGCCACAAGGCAGAGGAGGAAAAGGTAGTAGAATGTCACCGGCACTCCGCGAAGCCCTGCAAACTCCTCATCGAAACATACCGCCAGGAACCCGTTGTAGAAAACAGTCGCCAATCCAACCACCAGGGCGTCAAGCAGGGCCAGTAGTATAAGGTCCTGTTTTCCTACGAGCAGGATATTGCCGAAAAGATAGCTCACCAGGTCTACATTGTAACCAGGTGTCTGAGAGATAAAGATCACCCCGGAGGCCATACCCAGCGCCCAGATAGCGCTGATCGCCGTGTCCTCCCTTTCCTTAGTGTACAGTGATACAAGCCCGATAACCACCGCGGCAAAGACAGCGGCAGCCAGCGCACCGTAAACCGGCTGAAACCCCTCCCACCCGTGGACTTTTTCCAGGTAGCGCGCGGCCCCGATACCTCCGAGCACGCAGTGGGCTATGCCACCGGCGATATAGGAGATTCTCTTCGTGACCACATAAGTTCCGACCACCCCGCAGGCCACACCGGAAAGGATTCCGGCCAGAAGTGCATACTGCAGGAAAGGATAAGTCTGCAAGTCAAGTAAAAATCCGCTCATGGTTCAAGTCCCTCTCTATCATGGCTGGAGTGCCTTACAGCCCGCAGCTCACGGCCGTAAAGCTCGCCCACCAGCTCATCGCTGATCTCGCTTGTCGGATGGACCCTGACACTGCCCTTGACACAGATAACCTTGTTCACGAAGCGGGAGACAAAAAAGAGGTCATGGGAAACCATCACCACAGTCAGCCGCTCGTTGAGTTTTCTCAAGAGTTCGTACAGTTCTTTTTCGGCCTGGAGGTCGAGACTGGCCGTAGGCTCATCGAGAAGGAGAATCTCCGGCTCGGCTGTCAGAATCCGGGCGATAAGCGTCCGCTGCCTCTGTCCGCCGGACAGGGTGGAAAAAGATTTCTTGCGCAAAGGGTAAAGGCCGACCTCGTCTAGCGCCGTTAGAGCGGCTTCCTTGTCCCGGCGGCTGTAAAAGCCGGGCATAAGCCCCTTTTTCAAGCGTCCCATAAGGACTACATCCATTACAGTCACCGGAAACTGAGGATCGAAATGCGCGTTCTGCGGCAGGTAGCCGAGGCTTGGGCTGACCTCGCGCGGCAAATGCTCGAAAACCCGCACTGAACCTCTCTGAGGTATGAGGAGACCCAGTATCAGCTTAAGCAAGGTTGTCTTCCCCCCGCCATTAGGGCCAACTATGGCTGCGAAATCACCCCTTTCCACGGTGAAATTTACATTTTCGAGGACAAACCCTTCATTATACGCGAAAGAAAGGCCTTCGATTCTGATTATCGACTTTTCCAACAGTATTCCCTCCTTACGGAGCGGCCATTGTTTTACGGTTTTCGAAAGACCGGGCCACTTGTTTTCCTATCAATTCCAGATTTCTGATATAATCCCTGGAAAGCGGATCGATCATGACTACTCTTACGCTCATGGCGCTCTCAAGTGAGCGGAGTATCGTTCCAGCCACCTGCGGCTGGGCAAAAACAACCTTCACCGAATCCGCTTTTATCCTCTGGGCCAGTTCGGCCAGGTCCCTGGCTCGAAGCTCTTTGCCCTCCTTTTCCACCGCCACCTGGCGCAGACCATAAGATTCTGTGAAATAGCCGAAAGCCGGATGATAGACATATATCGCCCGGCCCCGGAAAGGCGCCAAAAGTTTTTCCAGGCGGGTATCAAGATCAGCCAGGTCAGCTTCTAGCTCCTTCAGGCTGGCCTGGTAATCACTACTGTGCGCCGGATCGATCCGGGACAGCGTGCCAGCCATATTCCCGGCCATAATCACCGCGCGCTTGGGATCGAGCCAGAAATGAGGGTCCATTTCTTCTTCTCCATGCTTCGTTTTATTTTCAACACCCTCTATCGGCAGCAACACTATCCCCTGGCGGGAATCGACTACTTCAAGCCCCCGGAAAGCCGAGGAGATTTTTTCGATAAGCATTTTCTCAAAAGGCATACCGATTGTGAAAAACACTGTGGCCCTGGCCAGGGCTGAAGCTTCCCGCGGGGATGGCTCATAAGTGTGCGGTGACTGCCCGGGAGAAACAAGAATCCCCACTTCCACATGACTGCCCCCTACCCGCTCGAGAAAAAAAGCCTGGGGGGCGATAGAGACAAAAACCTTTACTTTGTTTTCTTCCTGAGGAGAATCGGCTTGAGATTTTTTCCCCCCGGACAGAAAGCCGAAGAATAAGAACAAAAGGATTAATAAGCCTGACTCATTCGCCAGGCGACTGGTTTTTGACAACATGGCTTTTCCGCCTAAATCCAAACAGTGCTCTCCGGTTCCGGAGATTCAGTGTTCATCCGGCACATAAGAGCAGACCAGGTGCACCTCGTGGCATTCCTCGCACTTTTCCAGGGAATGATCGGAGATAAACCGGTCCCAGTGCTTTTTCTGGTTGGTCGAAAGTGATCCCGTACCCTGGCACAGCGGGCAGATATTTTCCATGGCGCCCAGGATCGCACGGCGGATAAATTCCGAGCGGTTGGGAAGCTCCTTAAGACGTTCGAGAAGTTCTTCATCGACCTTGAAAGTGATAATCTCCTGTTTGGCTTTTTTCATCTTACCCTCAACTTTTTCGGGTCATGGCCTGACTATTAATTATTACAAAGTATTACCAGATTGTCAAGTCAGCCATTCACTGCGCTAAAGTGCCACCCGGGAAAGGATGAAAATAGTTGTATTTCCGCAGGCTATGAGGCTGGAGGCTGTAGACTGGAGGCTTTAGACTGTAGTGAGAATATTAATATTTTCATAGTAGAAAAAAACAAAGCAGATTATTTCGCATAGGATCAAGGGGATTGAATCTGCCCTGATCTTTTGCAGAACCGATCACCGTTACCCTTTGGGGAGTCTTGTTTCATTTTTTGGAGAATCTATTGACAAGCTTTTATGAAATAGCTAAGATGTATATAATCAACTAATTAAGTCCTGGATGATAAAACTTTAGCAATCAGACGTTTTAAACCCTGTGAGGACGGTTTTTTTTGATCTCGCAGGGCTTTTCTAATTTTTAAGAGAGTTTTTCGGAATGGATATGCACAGGCAAAAAGCCAGAGTGGCGATGCTCTCTGTGATTTCCAACAGCACTCTGGTGCTGTTTAAGATTATAGTGGGCATTCTTATTGGTTCTGTTTCGGTAATCTCCGAGGCGATCCACTCCGGAGTGGATCTTCTGGCTTCGGTAATCGCCTTTTTTGCAGTCAAGACCTCTGCCAAACCCGCAGACAAAGAGCACCCCTTCGGCCACGGCAAGATGGAGAACCTTTCGGGGACAATAGAAGCCCTGCTTATCTTCCTGGCCGCGGCCTGGATTATTTATGAGGCAGTGAAAAAACTCATTCATCCCCGGCCGCTGGACGAGCCGGGGTGGGGAATAGCGGTTATGTTCTTCTCCGTAGTGGTTAATATCGTAGTCTCGGAAATGCTTTTCCGGGTGGGGAAGAAAACTAATTCGGTTGCTCTTCAGGCTGATGCCTGGCATCTGCGCACCGATGTCTATACCTCCCTGGGTGTAATGGTTGGTCTGGCCATGATCTGGATCGGCGAAAAAGTCCTGACTAATGTTCATTTGCACTGGCTTGATCCAGTGGCCGCAATTGTTGTGGCTATTCTGATTATCAAGGCTGCGTCCGAACTGACTATCCACTCGGCCCGCGATCTTCTGGATGTCAGTCTGCCGCCGGATGACGAGAACTGGATCAGGAGCTATCTCTCAAGCCTCGGCAAAACGGTAAGCGGGTTCCACGGCCTGCGCACGCGCAAGGCCGGCTCCGAAAGCTTCATCGAGTTTCACCTCCTGGTCGACTCCTCCATGACTGTCGAACAATCGCACCAGATTGCCGACCGGATCGAGAACGACATCCATAATCATTTCCCGGAATCCAAGGTCACTATCCATGTCGAGCCATGCAACGGCTATTGCACTCCTGAATGCTCGAAAGACTGCCTGCTCAGCGAGAAAGAGCGCAAAGCGATAGAGAAAAAGAAACCGGGTTAACTCCGGGCGAGCCAATCCAGAAAAGAAGATTCATCGATCACTTTGATATTTAGCTCCTGGGCCTTATGCAGTTTCGAACCAGGGTCCAAGCCAGCAATCACTACATCGGTCTTCGAGCTGACCGAGCTGGACACTTTCCCGCCGCGGGCTTTGATCAGCTCCTCTGCCTCGGAACGGGAATAGTTGGCGAGACTACCGGTCAGGACAAAACTCTTCCCGGCAAAAGGCCCTTCGGCTGAGGGTCGTATCGCAGTCTCTTTCCGGCTTTCGAGCTCCAATCCCGCCTCTTCCAGCCTTTCCAGGAGCAGCCTGTTCTTCGGCTCTGAGAAAAAGCTGGAGAGCGAAGAGGCAATCTTGGGGCCGATTCCTTCGATAGTCTCGAACTCTTCAGCGGTCACTCCAAGAAGCTTTTTCAAGCTGCCGTAATGTCCGGCTACGAGCTCCGCGGCTGTCCGGCCTACATGGCGCACACCAAGAGCGAAAAGGAGTCGGGCTGTGCCTTTTGTCTTGGAATCCTCGATCTGGTCAAGCAGGTTGCCGGCGCTCTTTTCCCCCATGCGCTCCAGGGCTGCAAGCTCATCCTTTTTCAGATGGTACAGGTCAGCCACATCTCCGATCATTTTCTTTTCCACCAGGGTCTCGACCAGCGCCGGCCCAAGGCCCTGGATATCCATGGCCTCCCGCCCTGCGAAATGAAGGATTCGTTCCTTGAACTGCGCCGGGCAGGAAGCATTGGTGCAGCGCCGCACGGCCTCGTCCTCTTCCCGGACAGCGCTGGCCCCGCAGACCGGGCAGCTCTCGGGCATCCGGAAGGGTTTTGACTGCGGCTCGCGCTGACTTAAATCCACGGCCACCACTTTGGGGATTACATCCCCGCCCTTTTCGATCCAGACCCAATCCCCCACGCGGATGTCTTTGCGGGAAATTTCATCCTCGTTGTGCAGGGTGGCGTTGGACACTGTGCTCCCGTCGAGGAAAACCGGCTCAAGCCTTGCTGTGGGAGTAAGTGCTCCGGTTCGTCCCACCTGGACATCTATTGCCAGCAACCTGGTGTGCGCCTGTTCTGCGGCGTACTTATAAGCCATGGCCCAGCGCGGAGCTTTGGAAGTGAACCCCAGGCTGTCCCGCAAAGCCAGGTCGTCGATTTTCACCACCACACCATCCGTGTTGTAATCGAGTTTCCGGCGCTTTTCAGCCCAGGCCCGGAGATATTCCAGCACCTCATCTATCCCCGAGCAGAGTTTCCAGTAAGGATTGACCGGGAAGCCCGCCTTTTTAAGAAAATCGAGAACCTGGCTGTGGCGGTTGAAAAGCTGCGGTGTTTCCGTTCCTTCTCCCTGCAGTAACTGATAGAGGAAAATCCTGAGTGGTCTTCTGGCGGTTATGGAGGAATCAAGAAGGCGCAGGCTTCCGGCTGCGGCATTGCGCGGGTTAGCGAAAGCAGGCTCTCCGGTGTCGAGCCTCTGGCGGTTGGCGGTTTCCAGGTCGCTCCTGGTCATGTAAACCTCGCCGCGCACTTCGAGCACCTCGGAGAGCGGACTTTTCAATCCCTCAGTGCGCAGCCTGAGGGGCAGCCCGCGCACTGTGCGCAGGTTGGCAGTGACATCCTCCCCTGTCCGGCCATCCCCGCGGGTCGCCCCCTCTACGAACAGTCCCCGCTCGTAGCGCAAGCTTACCCCCAGGCCGTCCAATTTCAGCTCGGCGACATATTGGAACGGACCTTCAGCGCCTAAAAACCTGGCTATCCGGCGGTCGAACTCGCGGAGTTCCTCCTCGCTGTAACTGTTGTCCAGGCTTAACATATGCTGGGTGTGGGTAACCTGAGCGAATCCTTCCAGGGGGACGCCGCCTACCCTCAGGGTGGGACTGTCCTTTGTTACCAGCTCGGGATTTCCGGCCTCTATAAGTTTCAATTCTTCGTAAAGCTTGTCATACTCGTAATCCGAGACCAGGGGGCTATCGAGCACGTAGTAGTGATAGTCATAACTGCGGATCATTTCCCTGAGCTCTTCGGCGCGTTTTGCCGGATCCGGGTGGCCCATCATAGTTCTCCGCGTTGATTTAGTCTAGTTCAGCCGGGGAAAATTCCTGCCCTTGCCCTTTGAAAAATCACCTCCCATTGCTTCCCAGGTTCGGGAGATCAATTCTATTTTGAAGTTTTTTCATGCCCCTGTCAACGATAATTGCCGATGATAGCCTCTGGTTCTTAAGAAATCCAAATAAAATAAATTTTAACACGGTGATATCTTTGTCAATCCTTGTCCTTCGTGATTCTGAATATAGGCTTGATCTTGATACCCCATTTGAGGTATAATTAATAATCTTATCGATCCGGCCTTAAATTATAAAACAATATATTTCCATTAATTTCACAAGGTTAGGAAAAAAACAATTTTGTTCCTGTACCACGGCCCGCAATTTGCATTTTTTCAAAATCGGATTATCCTAGAAACGGAAGAGGGGTGGAAATGTCCTGGCCAGGAAAGCTAAAGACAAGCACCAAAGTTACGTTCCTTCTTTTACCGGTGGCAATAGCACTTTTTCCGGCGTATCCTGTCTTGGACAGGGAATTTAATTCCGGCAGATCAGCCTTTGCTGCGGAGACTATCCCGCTTTCCCGTAAGGACTTCATCTTCGAACTTAACCGGACCTTCCAGAATATAGCCGAAAAAGTCACTCCCACTGTCGTAAGCGTCACCAGCTCGAAGCCGAGCCTTAACCGGGGGAAGACCCGCGGTGAACCGGTGATCAGCATGGGCAGCGGAGTGATTGTTTCAGCGGATGGCCACATCTTGACCAGCCAGCATGTTATCGAGGATGCGGAAGAAATCATGGTGGTGCTTTCCGATGGCCGGAGTTACCAGGCCAGCGTAATCGGTTCGGACTATACCACAGACTTAGCTGTACTGAAAATAAAACTTCTTGAACCCGGCACCAAGCTGCCTGCGGTGCGTTTCGGCGACAGCGATTCCTGCAGTATAGGCTCCTGGGTCCTGGCTGTCGGCAACCCGCTTGAACTCGGACTTTCGATAACCGCGGGGATAATCAGCGCCAAGGGCCGCAAGATAGATATCCTGAGCGACAATCCGCTGAATGTCGAAGGGAATATCGACCAGTCGATCGAGAGCTTCATCCAGACCGATGCAGTTATCAATCCCGGCAATTCCGGCGGCGCTCTGGTAAATTTGCGCGGCGAGCTGATCGGCATCAATTCCGCCATAGCCAGCCAGACTGGCTTGTATCAGGGATACGGGTTCGCGGTGCCCGTAAATCTGGCCCGGAGAGTGATGGAAGACCTGATCAATCTCGGCCATGTAGTCCGGCCGGTGATGGGAGTAATCATACAGAACCTGGACCCGGTGATGGCTAAAGCTTTTGGGCTGGAAAGCCCGCAGGGAGTGCTGATCGAGGACTTTATTCCCAAAAAGAACTCGCCGGCTGAACTGGGAGGGCTCGAACGCGGGGATGTGATTATCTCCGTAGAAAGCCGTCCGGTAAATTTCAGCCAGCAGCTTCAGGAGATGATCGCCAAGCGTCGGCCTGGGGAGACAGTGGCGGTTACGGTAATCCGCAAGGGGCAAAAATTCTCACGCCGGGTCACTCTGGGCAGCAAGGAAATCGGGGAACAGAAAATTTCGAGCAAGGGAAAAGCAATTCAGCCCGGAAAAACTTTTATCGGCATGGGTCTGCGCGAAATAACCGATGAAGACCTGGATGAGCTTGCCCTGGAGAACAAAACTGGCCTGATAGTCGACCGTCTGGACTCGGGAGGGATTGCGGAAAGGTCGGGCCTGATGCTGGGCGATGTGCTTTTGAAAATCAATTACCATCCGGTGGCGAGCCTCGAAGAGGCGAACGACCTTCTTGATGATGTCTCCCCGGGCACTGCGCTCCTTTTCCAGATTCTGCGCGGGGGTACTAACCGCTTTATCAGCCTTGAGGTTCCCTGAAACTGTTGCCGGCGATTATGGTATAAGATAGAAGGAATTTTAAATAAGGCATTACCATGGCTGAAAAAAAATACAGATTCGGAGTCAGGGGCCGCTTGGTTCTCCTGATCACCTTTCTATTGGCCGGAATTTCCGGGACCCAGTATATCCTCTACTACCTTCAGCAGCAGGCAGTTATCCGCCAGTTAGTAGAGCTCAACCGCCAGATCAATGTCACCATCCAGGACATTGACCGCCAGATCAGGGAACACTACAGACTGTCGACGGCCAGTGGCCAGTCCGGTGTTCCCGGACCACCGGCCAGCTCTCGGGCGATGAGCCAGGAATTGAAGGAATTTATCGAATATGTGGACGGGAACTTTGCCCGGCTGCTCACCGGCAGTTCAGGTTTCATCGATATCCAGGAACATATCGAGCGATTGAGGAAACTCGCTGCACAAACCGAAAACTCCCCCGGCGGCTCCTCATTTTTCAAGGTCACGGTTTCGGTCATGGATGAGATGAGCCGCAAAAGCCGCCAATGGCGCTATACAGTCTCCAGCCAGGCAGTAATGCCCCCGGGAGAGGATATCCTTCAGGTCTCGATACCCATAATCGAAGAGGGACAGGTTCATTTCGTGCACCTGCAGTACCAGATCTCCGATTTTCTCGAACACTTCCAGAAATACAGGACAACCAGTCTCGTGGTCACTCTTTTTCTGCTGGTCTCGGGGCTTGTTATCTCCCTCATTATCTCGGGTTACTTCACCAGGCCGATCCGCCAGGTAAGCGAGGGATTTAACCGTATCGAACAGGGCGACCTGAACTGCCAATTAAATATCGAGCGCTCCGACGAGCTGGGCCAGATGGTCGCCGGATTCAACCAAATGGTGGAGCGCCTGAAACAAAACAAGGAACTCGAAAAAAGCATCTACCGCCAGGAGCGGCTGAGCTCTCTGGGTAAACTTGCCGCATCCATCGCCCATGAGATCAAAAACCCGCTCAACGCGATCAACCTTTCCCTTCAGCACCTTGGCGACAAGCTCGCTTTCAAGTCCCGCGCCGACCATGAGCTTTTCGACCGCTACAGCCGGAACATCCAGCGCGAAGTGGCCCGCCTGAGCAAAATTGTCGACACTTTCCTCAATTTCTCCCGGGTCAGTGATCTCGAGCGTTCCCCGGTGAACCTGAACGAGGTTATCGAGGAGGTGCTGACTTTGCTGGCCCGCGATGCCCACGACAGGGGGGTACGTTTCGAGACCGAATATTCGAAGGGCGGGCTGGTCAAGAAAGTTGACCCCGAAAAAATGAAAACCGTGTTCATGAACCTCGTAATCAACGCTATCGAAGCCATGCCCTCAGGCGGCAGGGTGCGTGTCACCACCTCGGGCGGCGGCGATACTCCGGCCAGGATAACTGTCTCGGACACCGGCTGCGGGATCACGCGGGAAAATCTCGAGCGTATTTTCGACCTTTATTTCTCGACCAAGGAACAAGGCTCCGGGCTTGGCCTGGCCATAGTCAACAACATAGTCCGCGACCACGGCGGCGAGATCAGCGTAAGCTCGAACCTCGGGACAGGGAGCGATTTTACAGTAACCATACCTTAGGAAAAGAATAAAATGGTGAAAATAAACAAGGCTTCGATAAGAGTGCTGATAGTGGAAGACGACACAGTTCAGCGGGAAGTGCTGGGCGACATCCTGTCCGATCAGGGTTATAGCGTGGAGCTTGCCGCAGGCGGCGAGAAAGCGATCAGGATACTCGAATCCCGCAGCTTCCAGGTGGTGATCACCGACCTCAAGATGCCGGGAGCGGATGGGATCGATGTGCTGAGGGCGGCCCTGGCTGAGGATGAGAACGCCGTGGTTGTGCTCGTTACCGCTTACGGCACTGTTAAAACCGCGGTCCAGGCCATGAAGGACGGGGCTGTCGAATATCTGACCAAGCCTGTGGACAAGGATGAGCTCCTGATAGTGCTGGAAAAAGCTCTCCAGAACAGGAGCCTGGCCCAGGAAAACATAGCCCTGCACCGGGAGCTCGAAAGCCGCTACCATTTCGACAAGATAATCGGGGCCGCGCCGGCCATGAACGAGATTTACCGCTTGATCGGCAAGGTGCTCAACAACGACTCCACCGTGCTGGTGAACGGCGAGAGCGGCACAGGCAAGGAACTTGTGGCCCGGGCTATCCATTACAACGGGGCAAGGCGCGAGGGGCCGTTCGTAGCGGTCAATTGCGGCGCGATCCCGGAAAATCTGATCGAAAGCGAGCTTTTCGGCCACGAGAAAGGCGCTTTCTCCGGAGCCGCCAGCCGTCGGATCGGGAAGTTCGAGACCGCGGATGGGGGCACTCTGTTTCTCGACGAAATCTCGACCCTGCAGTACGACCTCCAGGCCAAGTTCCTGCGGGTGCTCCAGGAAAAAGAGTTCCAGCGGGTCGGCGGCGACATCCTGATCAAGTCCGATGTGCGGATAATCACCGCCACCAACCAGAACCTGCGCTATCTCGTCTCCCAGGGACTTTTCAGGCCCGACCTCTTCCATCGCCTCAACGTGGTCAATATCAATCTTCCTCCCTTGCGCGAGCGGAAAAGCGACATCCCGCTTTTGGTCAAGAGTTTCCTTGAAAAATATGCGGCCAAATATGAAAAACCGGGCCTGAGCATGAGTGTCGAGGCAGTAGAAGCTCTTTCCGATTACGGCTGGCCGGGAAATGTGCGTGAACTGGAAAACCTTGTCGAACAGCTAGTGGTCCTGAACGACAGCCTGAAAATAGAGCCCCAGGACCTGCCCTCATACATTTTCGAAGATGCCGCCGGGGAGATCGAGGCTCCAGGGAGCGGCCTTGCCGGCAGGAGCGAAGACCGCGCGGCTGGAGAAAAAGAAAAGCATCATGCTGTCCTAAGGCTTCCTCCCTCAGGCGTAGAACTGCCCGAACTGGAAAAAACGCTGATCATAGAAGCCCTTCAGCGCACCGGCGGCCGGCTGGTAAGTGCCTGCAAGCTCCTCGGCATAAGCTACAAGACCCTCCAGTACCGGATAAAAAAATACGGCATCGATGTAGCCAGTATAAAATAAGGCCCATCCAAGCAAAGGCAGTGAATACCTTTCTCAGCTATATAAAACCTAAGGGGCGCACAATTGTGCGCCCCTATGATTAAAAATAAATTTTATAAGTTCAGCCTATTTTTTTGGCCCTGCAGTAGGCTTTGTTGAACCCGTAGAATCGGGTATTCCGGCCTTGAGTATTTTGAGCACTTCATCTGTCAGGTCCAATTGTTCCTTGCCGAAAAGCAAACTCTGATCATTAAATATCAGCGAATAATTATCCCGCTTCCCCAAAATATCGATCGCCTTGATCACTTTTTCATGGATCGGGCTTAGCAGCTCCATCTTGCGCTGTTCAGCCTTGCCTCCCTGGCCGAAAATTTCCTGGGAAAACTTTTGTGCTTCCTGCTGCTTGTTATTTATTTTCTCCCCTTCTTTCTGTTTTCTTTCCGCACTGTAAAGATTAGCCCGCTGCTGTAACTCTTCAACCATAGATTGAATTGCAGCCCGGTATTCATTCATCTGTTTCTGCCAGGCCTCAAGTTCCTTGCCGTAAACATCATTTGCATCTTTATATTCCGGAAAATCCTGCAGCAACCGTTCCACCTGTACAAAGCCGACTTTAATCTGCTGAGCGGACAAGATAGAGCCGGTGCTCATTATTATGCTCAATAAAAGAATCACAATACGCGACATCATACGCCCCCAGTTCAAATTTTAAAACGAAATTTAAGCAAATGACTTCTTTATTTCTGCCACGCCAGCAAATTAAAACCTAATATACCTGTTGTCCATGAAAACATTCATTTTATCCCATAGATTCAATAACATTATGGCAGCCTCATCCCTTCTCCGGGCCGGTTATCCCCCAATAGTATTTCTGGAGCACCCGGGCCTCGTATTCCATGAATCCCATGGTCTCGGTATAATTGGCCACGGAATCGTTCATGGCCCTGGCAAACTCCCCGACCCGCCTGCTCGACTTGTCGAGCTTCTCTACCCGGATGAAATCCTCTACCAGCCGGGCGGCTTTCCTTTCATCGCACGCCTGGTACATGCGGGTGAAATCCCTCACCGGGGTAAGCTCGCGGAAAAGGGCATGGCCTGAAGGTTTCTGCGGCTGATCGAACAATGATTTGTCATATCTTCCAGGATTGGCGAACCTGGCTTCCGGGGTATCGATAAAAGCCTCGGCAACCCCCCTGGACTCAAGACTCTGCGAGACACAGGCGATAAGGTCCCGGGCAATCTGTTCGCTCTCAGCAACAAACGGCCCGACAAAATGGCGCAGCCTTCCGGATCTGGCGAACACGTACCCGGCGATATCGCCGCTGTCATCCCTGAAAATCCAGGCCTCGCGGTCGCTGTCAACCCAGAGGGCGCGGATAATATTCCCCCGTTCGACAAACCTCGCGGCATCATAAAGCACCAGCCTGTCCAGGTCTTTCTCTTCCACTCTGAAAATGCGTTCCCTGTCCCAGCGCGCCCCGCGGAACTGGGCTGTGGGGAACCAGGAGCGCCAGAGACGGTAGCTGTCTACGTAACCTACCGCTCCGTAAACCGTATTGCCCATGGGTGTGGCATCCAGGCCGTTTATTATCTTTCTCTGGGCTATGGCGTAGCGCACGCAGTGCTGCATCATGGCATTAGCCACTCCCTGGCGGCGAAGCTCCGGGTGCACGAGTATCATCCCGATCCAGGTGTGACGGCTGCCGAGCGGAGCCACTGAGGCAGTAGCCACCGGGATATCGTATTCACCGGTGATAAATCCGGCGACAAAGCTGCCCTGCGGATCTAAGCCCGCTATACGTTCGAGGTCTCGCTCCACCTGGTTCCAGCCGGCGCGCATGGTGAGCAGCATCATGGTATCCAGGTTATCCCCAACTGGTTTCATCTGAAAGGAATCGAGGTTCACTGCTTTTTTTTCAGGCAGCGGAATACGCATCGACTCAGGAACCTTGATCCTGATCTTTTTGCCGCTTCTGGCTACAATTTCGACTTCCCGTTCCGCTGCAAAGCCATCGGCCCTGGGGTTATCGAAGCGGAAGACTCCGTAAAGGCGATCCACGTAACTGTCCTGGCCCAATTCCACATTATCGACCTCGCGGGGGTCGCATTTTCTGATCAATTTCACCTTATGCTCCTTCAGGATTTCTTTCCGGTACCTGGCATTTTTGGTGGTCAATGTCTGTTTTTTCAAAATCAGATAAAATGATTCAAAATATTCAAAAAATAACAAAAAATGGTCACTTTTTAGTATAAATGATGATTATTTTGCTCTTTTTTAATAAATTGCCAATCAATTATTTTCAAAATGGACTGTTTATTTTCTTAATCTAATTTTTAAACAATTTATTAGATTTTTAATGATAAATTATCTCTTTTTTAAAGATATTGCTATATTTTTTACTTTTTTTGACCAAAAGTATGGGTAGTCCGCGACCCCCCCTAAGCACGCAGGGAAAAATGAACTACTCCGCGGCAGAGCCGCGAGGTATCATAAGAAAAACATGTATGGGCGGGTTTGAAACCCGCCCCTCCGCTTGACCCGAGGGCGGTTTACCCCGGAGCAAGCTCCGAGGAATTCTTTCGATTAAATCTTCACTGCGAACCTAAAGGTTTGACCCATGGCCCGAGACTGGTATAAATCCGCCAGTCTTTACCCGCACTTTCCACCACGATAAGATCTCCGGTGCCGAATGACGGCAGCTCGCCGGTAACCGCAGGCCTGACCAGCCCCTCGAGGAGATTGGCCAGGAACGGGAGGTGGCTTACTATCATGAGGTCGGCCCTGGCTTTTTTAATCATCTCCAGGGCCTGGTCTATATGGTCATTGGGAGAAAGCCCATCGGCTTTCTCGATTCCCTCGGCAGGACTGATCTTGTCCGCGATGATCCCGGCTGTCTGTTCGGCGCGCAGTTTCCCGCTGTGCACTATCTTCCCTACCCTGAGATTCAAGTATGCCAGTGTCCGGGCAAGATTCTCGATCTCTCCTCTGCCCTCCTTAGACAAGGGCTGAGCAGGGTCCTCGGAGGAAGGCACTGCTTTTCCATGACGGACCAGGTAAACTTTCAATTGTCTGCTCCTTTAAGAATCAGCCCTAAAAATCAGTAACCAATTATGGGAAAAGCGGTTTTTACTGTCAATATTTTTATCCAAGTTATTTCCTTTTACATTTTTTGTTTTCCTGCCTGGGAATAAAGTTCCGGCAATGTGGCGGCGGGGTAATCTCTCCATGATCTTTCCCAAATTTTCTTTTTTTTATATCATAAATGTCTATTTATTGGCAGGTTTCCTTGCTAAAAGTTCAGGCTCTTTATATTTTAGAAAATTGTGATTTTCTTTTTGAAATGGTTTCATGAAAATTTCAGCAGAGAGGGCGCCGATGTTTAAAGTAATGGTTATCTCCTTGAGCCTTTTTTGGCTGACAGTGGCTTGTTCGGCGGAAGAGACAGCAAAGAAAGTCACGCCGGGCAGTTTCGAGGCCTGGCCCATGCCGATCGAGGTCCGGGTCTATCCGGGAGCTTTCAGCCGTGACCCGGGAAAGCGGGAGATTTCTTTAGCCGGCCTTGCCGGAGAAATCATCTCCGCCCAGGTGGTGGTGAAAAGCAGCGAGAATATCAAGGGGCTAAAGGGGACAATTTACGGCCCGGACGGCCAGGCTGTATCCTCTCCGCTGGCCAGGCTGCGTTTCGGCGCCTACCTTCCTGTAGATGAAACAATGACTCTCACTGCTGATCCCCTGCTCGAAGTTGACTCCATAGATGTCCCGGCGAATATGGCCCAGCCTGTCTGGCTGACTTTTTACCTGCCTGATGATATCCCCGCCGGAACCTATGACGGGAGCTTCGAAATCGAAGCTTCATCCGGGGGCAAAGCCGAGTTCCGGGTAAGCGTGGAAGTGTTGCCGGCAAAGCTCCCCAGGCCCTGGGACTGGAGCTACTACCTCAATATCTGGCAGGACCCGAGCGGAGTGGCCAGGGCGCACAAGGTCAAGGTCTGGAGCGAGGAGCACTGGCGGATACTCGAGCGCTATGCCGAAAACTTCGCCTGGCACGGCATGAAATCGATCATGACCAGCATAGTTTACGACCCCTGGAAAAGCCAGAGCGGCTATCCTTTCGACACCATGGTGGAGTGGAAATATCCCGGAGAATTCAAGAAGGGTGGTGCCTCCGGGTTCAAGTGGGATTTCACCGCTTTCGACCGCTATGTGGAGCTGATGATGAAGGCGGGGGTGAAAGATAAAATTGACCTCTACGCCCTGGTCATGGGCCCGGGAAGCACCACGGATGCCAATATCCGCTACCTGGACACTAAGACCGGCGAATACCGCACAGTCGAGCTGACTGTCGGCGACCCGGCCTGGTGCGAAATATGGACTGCTTTCCTGCCTGTCCTGCGCAGCCATCTCCAGGAGAAAGGCTGGTTCGAAAAGGCGATGCTCGGGTTCGATGAGAAGCCCGAAAAAATAATGAAGGTCATTTTCGACTTCGTAATCAAGACAGCGCCGGATTTCAAGATTGTCTCCTCAGGCGGTTATCCCGGTGACAAGCGCAAAATGGGCGACGAGGTGGTGTTCCACACCGATGACATTCTCAACCCCGAACGCTGGGCCAAAATCGAGCCTCTGGTAAAGATGATGCATGATGACAAAAGCCGCTATGTCAGCCTCTACACAGCCTGCATGCCCTATTTCCCCAACACCTATCTCTTTTCCCCCTTGAGGGAGTCGAGGCTCATGGCCTGGCTGGCCTGGAAGTACGGGTTCGACGGCTATACGCGGTGGGCGGTGAACGCCTTCCCTGAGGATGTCTGGACCCAGCCCAACTACAAATGGCATTCCGGGGATATGTACTTTGTCTATCCAGGCAAGGATGGGCCGCTTGATGGCATGCGCTGGGAGCTGATGCGCCAGGGAATAGAAGACTACGAAGCCCTGCGTATCGCCTGGGAAGCTGCGGAGAAAGCCGGACGTAATGATCTCAAGGAGAAACTGCGCCAGGCGGTAAATCGCGGAACGATTATCGATTCCTGCAGCTGGATCCCTTATATCGAGGAGGCGAGATCCCTGATCAACGAGGTGATCCGCGAGCTGTATAAAGGATGATATCTTCATACGCTATGCGGATTTCAGACATAAATATTTTTGGGAGAATCAAATGGTTAAATTCTGTTTTCTCCTCTATTTTTCCATCCTGGCTTTTCTTTTTACCTGCTGTAAGCCTGAGAAGATTGGCCTTGAAAAAGTCAGGTCAGGTTTCACGGCCTGGCCTTCACCTGTCGAGGTGCGGGTCTATCCCGGCGCGTTCAGCCGTGATCCCCTGCGGCGGGAAATCTCGCTAGCCGGCCTTGCCGGGGAAATACTCTCCGCCCAGGTCGTGGTGAAAAGCGAAGAGAATATCCACGGCCTTAAAGCCGGAATGTCCGACCTCTCAGGGCCCGAAGGCCGGAAAATCCCCTCAAGTACAACAACGGTGCGCTATGGGGCATATATCAGGGTCGATGAAACCATGACCCTGACCGCTGATCCCCTGCTCGAAGAAGATTCGGTCGATATACCGGCAAACATGGCCCAGTCTGTCTGGCTCACTGTCGCAGTACCTCAGGAAATCGAGGCCGGAACCTATCGCGGCAGTTTCGAAGTGAGCGCACCTTCCGCCGGCCGGGCCGAGTTTTCCATATCTATCGAGGTCCTGCCCGCCAGGCTTCCTAAACCCCAGGACTGGACTTACTACCTCAATATCTGGCAGGATCCCACGACAGTTGCCCGGGCTTACAAGGTCAAGGTCTGGAGCGAAGAGCACTGGAGCTTGCTTGAAAAATTCGCCCGGAACTATGCCGCCCATGGGATGAAATCTATCATGACCCATATAATATATGACCCCTGGGATGGTGTCCGGGGGTATGCCTCGGACGCCATGGTCGAGTGGAAATATCCCGGTGAGTTCAAAAAAGGCGGCTCCTCAAAATTCGTATGGGACTTCACTGTTTTCGACCGCTACGTGGAACTGATGATGAACGCCGGGGTGAAGGACAAGATAGACTGCTATGCCCTGGTCATGGGCCCGGGCGGCGCCACCAAGGCCGATATCCGTTATCTCGACACTTCAAGCGGCAAGTACCGCACAGCCAGACTCACTGTCGGCGATCCCCTGTGGCGTGAAGCCTGGGCCGTTTTTCTCCCGGTATTTAAGAAGCACCTCCAGGAGAAAGGCTGGTTCGAGAGGGCGCTCCTCGGTTTCGATGAGAAGCCGGAAAAGGTGATGAAAATAATTTTCGATTTTATCGTGGCTACCGCCCCTGATTTCAGGATAGCCTCCTCAGGCGGGTACCTGGGGAACAAGCAGAAAATGGGCGATGAGCTGGTGATCCATACCGATGAGATACTTAATCCCGACCGCTGGGCGCAGGTCGAGCCGGTGGTCAAACTCCTCCACCAGGACAGGGGACGGTATGTAAGTTTCTACACTGCCTGCATGCCTCATTACCCGAACACATTTATCTTTTCATCCTTGCGCGAGTCTAGACTCATGGCCTGGCTTGCCTGGAAGTACGGGTTTGACGGCTATACGCGCTGGGCTGTAGACCTCTTTCCCGAGGATATCTGGAACGAGCCCCTCTTTACCTGGCCCTCCGGCGATATGTTCTTTGTCTACCCGGGAAAGAAAGGCCCGCTGGACAGCATGCGCTGGGAATTAATGCGTCAGGGAATCCAGGATTACGAGGCTCTGCGAATAGCCTGGAACCTGGCAGATAAAGCCGGGAGAGAGGATCTGAAGAAAAAACTCCGGGATGCTGTCGAGCGGGGGACGATTATCGATGACTGCTCCTGGATACCCTATATCGAGGAGGCCAGGGCCTTAGTCAACGAAGTGATTCGCGAGCTGGCCCAGGGCTAGAGTAGTAGGGGGCGCTTCGCGAAGCGCCCCTTGGATAGAAAAATGTAAGAAAAGGCAAAAGAAATAATATTTTCTGTCGTCTATTAATTATGAACCATTTTGGGGGCAGGATCTTATCTCCTGATTTACCTCAAGTCTTTGCCGGAAAATTCGATAGGGCAGGTACTGGTATCAGGAATCCGCAATGGTTATCTGTAACGGCTGATAGAGAAAAGATAAAGCAGGGAGAAAAAATGTCACCCGGATATTATATCAGGAAAAATTCCGGTTTATTCCTCTTATTGTTTTTCATCGCTTCCGGCGTGGTTTTTCCGGCTCTTCTTACCGGACAGAAGCTTGCCTCGAACAATTCCAGGGCTATAGCTCTGTACAAAGAGGGCCAGGCTCTGGCGGACAAAGAAAAGCTGGCCGAGGCTATGGAGAATTTCCGCCAGGCCATGGAAGCGGACCCGAATTTTGTCCAGGCGCACCTGCGTTATATGGATGCCGCCCGAAGTCTCAATCGCTGGGATGAGGTTGTCCAGGCATACCGCGACAAGGTTACCAAAGAGCCCCAAAGCGCTCTCAATCATTTTCTCTACGGTCGGATGCTTGATGATCCATCTGCCAAAAGGGCTGAATATAAAGCCGCTCTGGATGTGGACTCCACCTATTATTGGGCGCAATTCGGCATCGGGGGCAGCTACATGATCGAGGATCGTTCGGACGAGGCCATAATTGCCCTGAACAAGGCCCTGCGGTTAAACCCCCAGATGGCCGAGGCGATGGTTCTTCTGGGCACAATCTATATGAAAAAGGGTATGCCCATCCAGGCCAGCCAGCAGTTCCTGTCCGCGGCAATGCTCGATTCCACAGATGCAGGCACTTTTCTGCGGCTCGGACAGGTTTACAGTCAACTGGAAAAGTACGAGACCGCCGAGAAATATTTCCTCCGGGCTGCAGAAATCTCCCCGAACGAGCCGCTGGTTTATTACTATATCGGCCTGGTCTGCGAGCTGGGCGGAAACCCTGATCGCGCTCTGGCGGCCTATAATAAATTTCTGGGACTGGCTCCGCAGCACCAGCTTGCTGCCGGAGTGCGCAAGACCATCGAGAAGTTGAATAAGTGAAAAAGACCGCGGCTGGCTATCCCCGGCCGCGGCTTGACCTTTCGTTTGTATTTAATCGGTGCTGATTTGACTCGAAATATCTGGTGGCAGTGATGAGGAGTATCGGATGGCTCGGCGTTTTTCTGTCGGCTTCCTGGTTACTTTGGCGCTCGTTGTCTTATCGGCAGTTTTCCTGGGCCTCACCCGCACCTGGTGGCTGGATAAAATCGGCCGGTATCTTGTCCTGAACGAGCCTCCGTGTCACAGCGATGCAATCGTGGCGGTGAGCGGGGAAGATTTCCGCCGCCAGTGGGCGATCACCCTGTACAAACAAGGCTATTCACGCTTACTTATCTTTAATCTTAGCGACAGCACATATTTTTTCGGCCGGGCAGTGGACACCAGAAAAGCCGCCATCGAAATGGCAGCAGCTCAGGGAATACCCTCTGACTCGGTCGTCCTGAACACCGATGTCTCATCAACGTGGGAAGATGCTCTGGCAACAAGAAAAACTGTCGAAAGACTCGGGCTCGGCTCCATCCTGATTGTTTCGAGCCCTTTCAACATGCGGCGCGTTGCTCTCACTTATCGCCGCATCTTTAGCAACTTGCCGGTAAGGATAACATTTTGTTCAGTGCCGGCGGAAATGGAAAAGATTTCCCTTGATCGCTGGTGGACTAAGGAAAGAGAACTGCAACTGGTCAATAACGAGTACCTGAAAATCATATTCTACTTTTGTAAATATTTTATCTGAAATTTTTATCCACTGGTGGTATTTACGATTCTCTGGTCCCGATTGATCTTAATTTCGGCCAATGGATTTGATAATGGCTAAACAGAAGGAACAGACAGCCAACCCAGAAGAGAAAGAGGCTGCCGGCCCTAAAGAGGCCCCGCCCGGTCTTCTTGCCCGGAGCGCTTTTATCGACCAGACAAGGCCCGAGCAAATAAGTTGTTACGGGTTCCGGGGAGGAATTATCACTTTTGTGGACAGCGACGGGAAAGTATATGTCACCCCGGGGACCCGCCTCAAACTGGAACTGCTCCAGGAATCCGGATTCAGCAATCCCCGCCCGCAGATTGAAGTACCTTACTCGGACGGCACGATCAAAAGCCTGCGCTGGCTCAGGAAAACACTGCCTAAGGGTGAAATAACGCGTTCGCTCAGTGAGAATCAGATGCTCAAGCCGGATGCCCAGGTATATGTCGGAATGCTCAAAGTCAACCGTGACGGGCTTATGCCATTAGAAGACGAGTTTCTCCAGAAACGCTGTGCCCGAGTGGAAGAAAAATTTTATTGTCATGTCGGCCTGTGCGCCAGCTTCCGCGGCATACTCTCTTTCACGGACCGGGAAACGAATACTTGGGTCACCCCTTACTCTGATCATAAAAAGTCCCTCCTGGAAAGCCATGGCTATGTGTATGTCGAATCCATGATAAAAGTGCCCTATTCAATAGACAGCGCTGAGAATCGCAAATGGCTGGCCACGCATATTCCGCTTGAGGAATGGTCGCGCACAGAGGAAGAAATCGAGGAAAGCAACATAGAAAAAAAACTGTCCCAAGCCAAATTAAGAATAAAAAAGCTCGGACTTAAAGATCTGCCCCAGGACCTTTTTGATTGCAGCGCGCTCTGCGCGGAAACGTTACCCGGCTATGCCGGCATGGCAGGATCGCATAACGGGATACTCTCTTTTACCGATCCCCTCGGTAAGACCTATGTCACCCCGGCCACCAGGGAAAAAGTCGAGCTCCTTAAATCTCTAGGCTATCAGTTCATGGGTTCGACGATCAAAGTTCCGCTTTCTCTGAAAACCGAAGAGGATATACTCTGGCTTCAAAAGAATATTAAACCGGAATACTGGATTGCCGCCCAAGAGTCCAATGAGGCTGATCTCAAGCGTGAGGAAAGAGAACAGGCCGAAAAACGGCAGAGGAGCCTGGGCCTGAAGGAATTGCCTGCAGAAATTCTTCAAAGTTTAATCAAAACCGACCTCAAACAGCCGCATTTTGCCGGCCTGTATTATGAGCGGAATGATATACTCGCTTTTGTCGATCATCAGGGGGACACTTTTATAACGCCGGTGACGAAGAAGAAAAGGAACCTGCTTAAAGAGGCCGGCTACCAGAAGGCCGCAGCCGGGATATTGGTCCCTTATTCGGACGGCACTCCATCAGATATGGAATTTATCCGCCTCCATCTTTCCCAGGAAGAAATCGATTTGAGCCGGAAAGAAAGGGAGGAAGACAATGAAAATGCACGCCGGAAAACAATCGAAAGAATACTCAGCCACATGAAACTGAAAGAGGTTCCGGAAGAGCTAATGACCCGCTCGGCGAAAACAGAGTTCCAGGAAATCGAACTTATCGGCCGTTTCTGTTCCCGCGGCGGAGTTAGCTGTTTTATTTACAAAGATGGGGTCTTTTATGTAACCCCGACTGTACCGTGGAAGGAAAAAGTCCTGGCAGAAGCAGGCTACCGGCCCCCTGAACGCCTGATAAAGGTTCCTTACGGGTCAGGCACTAGGGAGGATGTCTTATGGCTGAAAAACAACCTGCCTCCGGGAGAACTGGAAAAAAGCCTCAAGGAATTGAGAGCGATCGAAGAAGAAAACAGGCAGAGAGAACTTAAGGCCAGGCAGGACAGGCTGGGAATCGGCGACAAGATTCCTGAGGAGCTGGCCCGGCGTTCCGCGGCGACTCCGGAAATAAATCAAGAGCAGATCGGACGCTACATTATTCAGAACGAATGGCTGGGATTTGTCGGGCCGGATGGAACAGTGTGGATCACGCCGAATACTCCCCGGAAAGTCGATCTTCTTCAGAAAAACAAGTACGAATATGCCTCTCGAAGGTTCCCGCTGCCCTTATCCAGCGATTCCAATGAGGACGAAACCTGGCGAGAGGCAAATCTCCCCAAAGGCGAATTGTTAAGAAGCCGGGAAGAACTCGAGGAACTGAAGCTGAAGAAGGAAGAAATCCTGACCAGTGAGATAATCCAGAAACGGTCGATCCAGAAACTGCCTCCGGATTTTCTGGAACGGTGCCTTAAAATAGAGAAAGTGTCCGCCAAGATGGTCGGCTGTTACCTCCATCGAGACAAAATGATTTATCTCGCAGATACTGAGCGCAATTACTGTATAACTCCCTCTACTCCCGCCAAGCTGAAAGTCCTTACTGATGCCGGGTTCATCCTCCAGGATCATTTCCCCAAGCTGCCTCATATTTCTGGAACCGAGGAAGACCTGGCCTGGATAAAAAGAAATCTTCCCCAGGGCGAACTGGCCAGAAGCACTAAAGAACTGGATACCGAAGAAAGGATCAAAACCGAAGAGGTGATGAAAAAGAACATCTCGAGATTCTCCCTCAAACCGGTACCGGACAAGATAATCGAACGCTCGGCGGATAGCGGCACACGGGATCCAAAAAATATCGGCCGGCTGGGGATTTATCGAGGTGTTTTAGCCTTTGTCAGCCCTGATGAAAGGGTTTATGTCACCTGGTACACTGGGGACAAGCAGGAATCTCTCGAAGATTGCGGCTACCGTCTGGAGGGCCGCCTTCCGATCAAAGTTCCCTATGCCATGCCCGATCCTGAGCAGAGGAAATGGCTCATGGAAAAATTACCCGCTCCGGATGATGATGAATCTATTTCCGTGAATGAAAATAAGTAACCGGCTTAAGCCTTTCCGGAAAGGTGTACAACTTCCAACTTATTCCCTTTAAAAATCGAATTTTAAGTTTTATATTTGTGATAGATTGATATTATTTATCAAAGTATTTTTTTCTACTATTAAAATTCGGAAAAGATATTTTCCGAGGAGAAGTCATTACAGAAATGGGCCCTGGAAAAATGGGGAAAAAAAATTCTCCTGCCGGAGCATTAGCTTTTAAGGGACTTGTATTTCTTTTAGCTATCGGTATATGCATGGGGGCAGGCTGCAGCGCCTTCAGCTCCAGATTCGGCGGACAGGCTAGAAAAGAGCTTCCTGAGCCTGCCCCTTTGATCCCATCCTTACTGGATTCGCTCTGGCGCGCTCCCCTGCCGGTGGATACCGTTGTCCTGGCTGAGCGTCGATCAGCTCCAGTCCAGTCAACTGTTTCCCGTTACGAATACCGTCTGGGACCTTCCTCGGTGGAAATAAGCTATTTGTCACAAGTGCCGGGCTACCGGGTGCAGCTTGCCTCGGCAGAGAAAAGAGAAATTCTGGAAACTATGCGCTTGAGTGTGGAGCGCGAGCTGGAAGCCAGAGCTTATGTGGAAAAACATTACGACCGCTTCACCCTGAGAATCGGCGATTACATTCGCCAGGCGGATGCCGAAGCCAAGAGAGAACAGGCGGTCTCTTACGGCTATAAAAATGCCTGGATAGTTCAGACTTTAATCTCTCCACCAGAGTAAAGTATGAGGAGGAGCTATGCAGATAAGGGGGAAATTTGTCCATCTTGATGAAATCTGCCCGATTTTCAAGCATTTGAAAGAAGGGGAGGTCTGCTTTTACAAATCAGTCTGCGATGCGATATGCAGATACGCCGACGGCACAGCGGAATACAAGAAGATGAGGCAGGAGCTCGATTTCCGCGCTTTCCCCGATACCTGGAGAAAAAAGGAAAAGGAAATCCTGACCGATGTGGCTAAAGTCATCGCCACACTGGAGAAAGCAGGCAACGCTGTCGATGTCAAGAGGATGAAAATGGCCTACGGTTTCGATACAGCCAAACGAATGGCCGCACAAAAATCATAAAATGCACGAAGCTTCTTATTATACAGTGCTGGATGAGGGCAGGGTCAAGTGCCTCCTCTGCCCGCACCACTGCACTATCGCCACTGGACGAAGGGGAATTTGCGGGGTGCGGGAAAATGTGGATGGACAGTTGGTGAGTCTTGTCTACGGTAAGCT
>Ga0315277_10002763_pt1 | contig 24168 bp, 23 predicted proteins | sample YL17G05_15_MG_FD_203695 | JGI IMG/M metagenome (GOLD analysis project Ga0315277, IMG submission 203695) | Sediment microbial communities from Yellowstone Lake, YNP, Wyoming, USA - YL17G05_15 | ecosystem: Environmental > Aquatic > Freshwater > Lake > Sediment | place: USA: Wyoming | collected... | reverse complement strand
AAGGCGTGAGAACTGAATATAACCTGGTATGTATCGGTCATAATCTGAAAATACTTTGGAAGAAGTTGGATGGAAAGATTGCGATGTTGGAAAAAAAGAAAGACATGAGAGTAATTTTGTCATCAAATACGAGTAGTGTCTTAGATATCTGTTCAAAGTGTATCAAAAAAATCCCGCGAAAGTTGAATTGTTAGACAGCCTCTTGATTTAGAAAAAACGAGGTTTTGTTTTTTTCTTCATATCAAGATATTATTTCTGAAAGATTTTACTTTAATTCCATTTAACCGGTTTTTAATTGATTCGACTGTTGACATTAAAGATATTTCAGAGGCATTCATAGAGTATATAAAACAAAATAACTGTTGGGACATCCTTCGTTGGTATCATATTCCAATGGATGAAACGTGTTGTGAACATTTTTATGAAGAATTTTCGAAGAATTTTATTTCAGAAAAAACAGTCACTGAGACGTTAGTAATTGACGCAAATAAAAAGTATGATGAGTATCTCCGAGAAAATATCAAGAAAGAACACATCCATCAATTTGAACGAAAATATCGAAGATTGGCAGAGCTGGGAACGATTAACCTTGTAGTATGTAATACAAGAGAAAGTATTGAACAGGAGTTACCGCGATTTTATGAGATTGAAGATAAAAATTGGAAAGGGCGCATGGTTACATCATTACTAAAATCTCATCAGGGTTCGTTCTTTAAAAAAATTTTTTATCTTCCATCATGGGATCAGAAGGTGAATCTATTTTTTTTACAAATTGGTAATCACTACATTGCAGGGTTGTATACAATTTTTGATCAATCGACGTGTTTTATATTTAAATCTGGATATGATGAACAGTATTATCGATATTCCCCTTCGACCGTCCTCTATTATTTACTCTTTGAACGATTATTTCATGATGAAAGAATAAAACAAATTGATTTTATTGGTGATTTTTACTCGTATGAATGTCAATTTGGTACAACTACTCGAAAAAACCATAATTTTTTTGTGTATAAGAAAAAATCATTTAAAAAATTATATATGTTATTACATTATAAAATTAATCCTTTTATTGAAAAATATCGCAATCGTATTTTGAACAAGCATGTTTTGAGATAAGAAAACACCCTTATTTTTTTATGTAAGTGGTTTTTATATGGCTCTATATTGAGTATTGCAAATGCGGTTGGTCGAAAGCCTAAAGCTAATATTGATGAATACAATACCTCTGATGTTTTGTTGTTGATTGACATGAATGTGCCTGACTTTAAAACAATAGTAAAGAATATGTCCCTGCTTCTCGTTTCAGATATCATTCGTTATTCACTTAGTTTTTTGTTTATTGTGTATGTTGCTCGATATCTGGCTACGGAAGGGTTTGGCCTTCTTTCTTTTGTTATTGCTTCCATGGGTATCCTTGGTGTTGTTATTGATTTGGGTATGAATTCCTTGATGGTGAGAAATGTTGCGGTTGATAGAAGTTTAGCGGGGAAGTATCTTGGAAATATTATCCTGATAAAGACGATACTTTCGCTGCTGATTTTTGGAACACTTTTCGTTGTGATCTCTTTTGGTTCATATCCATCAGAAACAGTCGGGATCGTCTTTTTCATTGGATTATCAGTTATTGTTTCAGTATTTACCGGTGTTTTTACGAATGTTTTTCAGTCGTTTGAGAAGATGCAGTATCTTGCGATAGGAGATATTGTAAGAAGTGTGTTGATGCTTGTTGGAGCTTTTTTTATCATTTCCTTAGATGGGAGCGTTGTGGTTCTTGCTTCGGTCTATTTTTATGCGAATCTGGTTGTTTTTCTGTATAGTATGTTTGTGGTCATATGGAAATTTACTAAACCAAGAATTGAGGTTGATTGGAAGTTTTGGAAAAAAATTTTTCGGGATTCGCTTCCGATGGGTGGTATGGCGATCTGTTTTCTTATTTATTTTCGAATTGATACGGTGATGCTCGCTTTCATGAAGGGAGACGTTGCGGTTGGGTTGTATAATGCTGCATATCGGTTGACTGATGCAACAATGGTGATTCCAGCCTTGGTCATGACCGTTGTGTTTCCTGTTCTTTCGCGGTATCATGAACAGGGGAGAGGATCGTTTCTTCAAGTGTATGAGAAGTCGTTCAAATTTTTATTGTATGGTGGGTTACTGATGGCTGTTATGGTTACCCTGCTTTCGTATCCGATTATTGGGGTGGTATATGGGGATGCGTTTCTTGATTCAGCGGGGGCATTGCAGATTTTGATTTGGGCAGCTGCGGCATTGTTTCTTTCGAGTGTTATTGGATCTGTGCTTGTTGCTGCGAACAAGCAGATGTTTGGGTTATATATTAATTTGGCGACGATTTTTATAAATGTTTTTTTGAATTTGGTTATGATTCCGTTCTATGGTTTTATTGGAGCAGCCATTACAACGGTAGTAAGTGAGATTATTAATATTATTATCTGTATGTATTATTTAGAGAAACATGGGTATTCAATTGGGTTGAAAGCTGTTTTTCTGCCTGCTTTTCTTGGTTTAGGAGCCGTCGGAGGAGTGATTGGTCTGTTGAGTATTGTAGGTATTTCGAGTGTCGTTATCGCGCTTGTGTCATTTGTGATCTATGGAATGATTTTATTTAAATTTGGTATGGATAAGGATGATATTATGCTGATACGAAAGATATTTACTAGAGATACGCATAACAATTGAGGATAGAAGGGTTTATGAAGATCTCAGATTGTCGACTTATTGATTTGCCTCAGGTGATTGATTCTAAGGGAAATGTGGTGATTGTTGAGGGAGCCATGACCATTCCCTTTGATATTAAACGGGTGTTTTATATGTTTAATACTCCTGTGGGTGTAACACGGGGCGGTCATGCTCATAAACGTCTTCACGAGTTGATTGTTGCTGTTGCAGGGAGTCTTGATGTGGTGATCGATGATGGGATTGAGAAAAAACTGGTTCATCTTGATACCCCTAAGTTCGGATTATATGTACCACCATTGATTTGGAATGAATTATTGAATTTCTCTCGGGATGCGGTATGTCTTGTTTTTGCTTCGGAACATTATTCCTCTGATGATTACATTAAATCGTATGAAAGTTTTAAAAAGATGGGGGATCTTCCTTCTTAAAATGGAGTTAGCATACGTTTTATTTGATGAAAGCGTATAGAAGTTAAACTTGGATAAGAACTATAAAATCATTGGTTGTAGAATATCTAGTTCATACATTATATTTTTAATAAAGAAGTTTATATGGGAAATCATTCAGAGCTATCAATATCGTCATGAGGAATAAGATATGCAATTTATCGTCTTTGATTTAGCGTTAAATGAAATAACAGAAATCACTCCAGAAGCTCCTAAAATAGTAAATAATTTGCAACAACCCACTGAAGAAATTTTTTATGAATCGGATGATTTTCATCAGTATCATGAAAAATTTTGCGATGGCGTATATAAAGTTTATAATATTTATCATAAAAAATTGTATGGTGTCTATTATTTTGGTTTAAAAGAAAATACATTGCGAATGCCATATTCCGCCCCTTTTTCCATCTTTTATCTTAGAGAATCTCAATTATTCATTATTGATAACATAATCAAAGGATTAAAATCCATAGCTACTAAGTTGAAAGTTAATAGCATTCAAATCACTCTTTCACCCGATTTTTATTTTGATAGATTGAGTGAGTTTCATATCATGTTACAAGAGAATAATTTTTTTGTTCATTATTCTGATATAAATCATTTCCTTGATCTACAACAGTTTAGGGATATTCAAAGTTATTTTCATTATGTGCCCTATAGCACGCGAAGAAATATACAAAGAGGAGAAAAAGCGAATTTAAAATTTCGAGAACTACCATGTGATGAGATCGACAAAGCATATGAGATCATCGCTCTTAATAGAACGGAGTGTGGTTATCCGTTAAAGATGTCTTTAAATCATGTTAAAGATGTTCAACATATTGAAAAAACGCATATGAGAAGTTTTGTTGTTGAGGATAGTACTGGTCAAAATTATGCTGCTGCTATCACCATGGATGTAACAGATTTTATCTCACAAGTTATTTATTGGGGAGATATCCGAAAATATACACAGGATAGACCTATGTATAAATTATGTGTTGAACTGTTCCTGTATTTTAAAAATAAAGGAAAACAAATCCTTGATATCGGTCCTTCGAGTGAATTTGGTAAAATAAATAGTGGATTGAGTGAGTTTAAGAGAGGACTAGGATGTCGTTCAAGTTTGAAATATACGTATAAATGCACTTTAATGTAATGCGTGTGTCAACCTAAAATATTTATATTTTTGAAAAAAATGTGTTCATGGTTTTTCCTAAACATTTAAAAGCTTATTGTTAATAAACAGACCGAATGATTCCTTTGGTTGATTTAAAGCAGGAGTACATAGCGATAAGGGAGGAAATAAATGTAGCATTTCAAGATGTGCTCAAAGATGGTATGTTTATTTTGGGGGAGCATCTCACAAAGTTTGAGCAGGATTTTTCCAAGTATATTGGAGTGAAACACGGTATCGGTGTAAATTCAGGCTCTGATGCTTTATTATTGGCACTCAGGTCGATTGGAATTCAACCAGGTGATGAAATCATCACCGTGTCCCACACATTCATATCAACGGTTGACTCCATTGTTAGGAATGGCGCTCAGCCAATATTTGTTGATATAGACCCTGAGACGTATACATTAGATGTAAATCAAGTCAAAGAAAAGATAACACCGAAAACCCGGGCTCTTCTCCCTGTTCATCTGTATGGTCATCCTGTGGATATGAAACCACTACAAGAAATTGCTCATGAACGCGACCTGTACATCATCGAAGATGCTTGTCAAGCACATGGTGCGAGTTATAGGAATCAAAAGGTAGGGAGTTTAGGTGACATTGGGTGTTTCAGTTTTTATCCAACAAAAAATCTTGGATGTTATGGTGATGGTGGAATGGTTGTGACTGATAATACCACCTTAGCAACTGAGCTAAGAATGCAGAGAAACTACGGAAAATCATCTAAATATCTTCATGATTTTATTGGATGTAATAGTCGATTGGATGAAATTCAAGCTTCGATACTTTCGGTGAAACTCCGATGGCTTGATACCTGGAATGAGCGAAGGCGTAAGTTAGCTGGTATTTATCAGGAGATTTTAGGGGATTCTCATGTGATTTTACCTATTGAAAAAGATTATGCGCGACATGTATTTCATTTATTTGTGATCAGGGTTGAAGATCGTGATTCTCTCGAGGAGGATTTACGAAAAAAAGATATCCAAACACAAATCCACTATCCAGTTCCAGTTCATCTTCAGAAACCGTATCTCGGGAATTGCAGTTTACCAGCTACTGAAAAAATTTGTCGTCAAATACTGTCCTTACCCATCCATCCCTATCTTAAAGAGGAAGAGATTGAATTTGTTGCAAAAAGTGTAGCCCATGCCTGCAGTTAGTGTCCTTATCCCTTCGTACAACCATGCGCGGTTTTTAGCACAGACTATCGAGAGTATTCTGTCGCAGAGTTATGCTGATTTCGAACTGATTATTATTGATGATGGATCGATAGACAACTCTCGTGAAATCATTCAACAGTATTCAGAGAGAGATGAACGAATAAAGTGTTGGTTTCATGAACAAAACAAAGGGATTGCCTATACCTTAAATGAGGGATTGCAAAGAGCTCAAGGAAAATATATCGCCTTGCTTGGTTCAGATGATCTCTGGTTTCGTGATAAACTCGAAAAGCAAGTTGCTCTTTTAGAGAAAAATGAGAATCTTATTGTGTGGTCCGAAGGAGAAATCATTGATGCTGCAGGAAAAGCGACAGGCGAGCTGTTTACTCAGAGACATCATGCAACCAAAAAACGTAAAAGTGGTGATATTTTTGAGGAACTTCTGAAGGGCAATTATATTTTTGGATCGAGTTTAATTTTAAACAGAAAGAATGCGGTTCGTATCAAATTTAATGAATCGTTAAAGTATCTGAATGATTTCCTTTTTGAGGTCGAGTGTGCAGAAAAATATCCTTTTTATTTTATCTCGACACCGTTGGCGCAGTATCGAATCCATGGAGAAAACATCACCCTTAAGGATAAAGGAGGATGGTTACGAGATTCTCTTTTTATCCATGAGCGTTTTCTTGAAAAATACGGTGATCGCGTCTCTCCTTCGCTAAAAAGAGTACTGTTCCTGAAATACAGTGTTGCCCTTGTCCCATTTGGGGAGAAGAAAAAAGCTATTGGATATGTTTTGAGAGCATATCGCATGTCACCATTTCATCTCAGAGATTTTCGATATCTTTTTTATGCGATTCTTGGGAAAAACCGTTTTATCCACACGCTCTTTCAGCGGTGGAATCAATTATATACCATATCAAAGAGGAAAAAACAGTGACGTCAGAGAATCGGATGGGAAGGAAAAAATTGAACCTAATTTTTTAGTAATCAACGATTGAATAAGGTTAATAAACGGTTTTTGCTTCTTTACATTCGGTTGTTCCAAAGAGAATGGAGGAAAATTTACAAATGAAAATTCTCGTAACAGGCGGTTCCGGTCTTCTAGGACAGGCGCTTATGAACATGTTTCAGGATGAGGAAATCTACGGAACATATTATCAGCATCCAAGTACACAAAAAAACATGATGTATCTCGATATCAATTCCGGGGAAGATGTCACGAATCTGATCCAGAAAATCAAGCCTCACGTTGTTATCCATACTGCTGCTTTGACAGATGTCGATGACTGTGAAGTTCATAAACAAAAAGCTACCCAGATAAATGTCGAGGGAACAAGAAACTTGGTATCATCTACTCATCAGATTGAGGCAAAATTTGTGTATGTATCCACTGATTATGTTTTCGATGGGGAAAAAGGATGGTATAATGAAGAAGATACGCCATCTCCGATTAATGTGTACGGTGAAACAAAACTTGCCGGTGAAAAAGTTGTTGAACAGGAATGTAGTGATTTTCTCATTGCTCGGACGTCTGTGATCTATGGGTCAGCGGAAGGAAATTTTGCGACGTGGATACTTTCTCAACTTTCTCAAGGGAAGCAAATTTCCATCGTTGATGATCAATATGCCTCTCCTACGTATAATCATGATTTAGCTGAGCAACTGAAGGCCTTGATTGAAAAAGATGTACGAGGGATATTTCATACCGCTGGGGGGGAGCGAATGAATCGATACCAATTTGCGCTCAAGGTAGCTGATGTTTTTGGATTCGATAATGAGTTGATTAAACCGGTCGATATGAATACATTGAAATGGATTGCCCGGAGACCTCATGATTCCTCACTCGATATTTCGAAAATTACTCCTTATAAAAAACCTTATAAGATACACCAAGCTTTAAGAGAACTGAATGATGAACTAAGGAGGAATCATTCGTTATGAAAGGATTGATTTTATCTGGTGGATTTGGAACTCGTTTGCGACCAATAACCTACTCTCAACAGAAACAGTTGATACCCGTGGCCAATAAACCTATTTTATTTTATGTTATTGATGATTTGATAGAAGCAGGAATTTCAGAGATAGGTATTGTTGTTGGTCCTAATAAAAATCAAGTGATTGAGACTGTAAATGGAAATACGTGGAAAGCGCGAATTACATTTATAGACCAGGAAAAACCACTCGGGATCGCTCATGCGATAAAAATATCGCAATCCTTCCTTGGGAAAGACCCATTTATGCTATATCTCGGTGATAATATTTTGCGCGAAGGAGTAGTTGAGCATGTGAAAGAGTTTCAATCATCTGATTGTGAGGGAAGTATTCTCTTAACTGAGGTGGAGAATCCTCAGGAATTTGGTATCGCGACATTGAACGAAAAAAACCATATCGTAAAAGTTGTTGAGAAACCTCAAAACCCAGAATCTAATCTTGCGGTCATTGGTGTGTACATGTTTCGATCTAAAATCTTCGATGCCGTGAACGATTTACAGTTTTCTGCTCGGGGACAACTCGAAATTACTGATGCAATCCAGTGGCTTATTGACCATGGTTATACGGTAGCATCCTGTTTTGTGAAGCATTGGTGGAAGGATACCGGGAAACCAGAGGATATCCTTCATGCGAATCGTCTTATCCTCGATGACATCAAATCTGAAAATCATGGACAGGTTGTTTCTTCTGATATTAGAGGACGGGTTCAAATTGGGAAACACTCAGTTATTAATAAGGAATCACAGATAAAGGGACCCGTGAAAATAGGTGATAATTGTACGATTTCGAGTTCGTATATCGGTCCCTATACGAGCATTGGCAATAATTGTATGATTGAAGGTTCAGAAATTGAGGATTCTGTTATCATGGATAGCTCTGTTATTATGAATGGGGGGAGAATCGTTGATTCTCTTATCGGGCGAGAGGTAAAAATCAAAAAGGTAAATCATTTACCTAGTGCGAAAAGGTTTATTATTGGTGATAATTCAGAGGTCTTTCTATGATAGAAGATGTAAAAGTAAAGCAATTGAAGGTTATCCCCGATGAACGCGGATGGTTGATGGAGATTCTCCGGTGTGATGATGAACTGTTTGAACGATTTGGTCAGGTGTATCTTTCGACCGCGTATCCCGGTGTTGTGAAAGCATGGCATATGCATATGAAGCAGACCGATAATTTCGTGTGTATCCATGGGATGATGAAAGTTGCTCTGTATGATGCGCGGAAGGATTCACCGACGTATAAGGAGGTCAATGAATATTTTATTGGTGAGAAAAATCCGTTATTGATTAGTGTACCCCCTTATGTGTACCATGGTTTTAAGGCGATTGGCACCGATATAGCCTATTTCTTAAGTGTTCCTACGGAGCCATATAATTATAAAAAACCTGATGAGTATCGGCTTCCCCCAGATACTGACGAGATTCCCTATCATTGGGTGTTAGATCCTGGAAAACAACACGGGTGATTTCTCTTATGCGAATACTTGTTACCGGTGGAGCAGGATTTATTGGTTCAAATTTTATCCATTATCTTTTGGAGGAATACGATGATATTCGGGTGGTTAATTATGATAAACTTACCTACGCGGGGAATCTCAATAACTTAAAGGATATTGAGCATGATCCTCGTTATGCCTTTGTAAAAGGAGATATCTGCGATGCAGCGCTTGTTGAGAAAGTTATAAAAAAAGAGAATACCAATCAGATAGTTAATTTTGCTGCTGAAAGTCATGTTGATAGGAGTATTACTGGTCCCGAAGTATTTATTAAAACCGATGTTTTAGGGGCATTTACTTTATTGGAATCTTGTCGTAAACATGATATTGAAAAATATATCCAGATTTCTACCGATGAAGTCTATGGGAGTATCGAACAAGGGTCCTTCAAAGAGACCGATCCTTTGAATCCATCGTCACCATATTCTGCATCCAAAGCATCAGCAGAGTTATTGGTAAATGCGTATCATACAACCTATAATCTCCCTATCCTAATTACCAGAAGTAGTAATAACTTTGGTCCGTATCAATATCCAGAGAAGCTTATTCCCTTTTTTATTACTCGTGCACTTAATAATGAACATCTTCCCGTGTATGGGGATGGATTAAATGTCAGGGATTGGCTCTATGTGGAGGACAACTGTAAAGCAATTGATGTAATCCGTAGGAAAGGTAAACTTGGAGAAATTTACAATATTGGGGCTAATAACGAACATTCAAATATTGAAATTACACGCATTATTTTAGAGAAACTCAATAAACCGCAAGCATTGATTACCTATGTGAAAGATCGTCTCGGGCATGATCGACGGTATAGTATCGATTCCTCGAAGACCATGCAGCTAGGGTGGAGTCCAACACTCAGCCAAAATTTTTCTTCAATCCTAAAACAGACTATCGATTGGTATGTTAGTAATGAATGGTGGTGGAAGCCGCTCATTCGAAAAACCACATAAAAATAGAGAAGTAATATGATAGGATTTCATTTTGAAGAAAGAATCCATAAGTTCTACGGAAAACGGTGAATACCATGGAGAACGAAAGATTTTTTCAGGGAAAACAAGATTTACGATCCTTTAGTAGCGATTTAATCGTTTATGGATTAGGTCAAATCATCGTTCTCGTGTTAGGGATCGTTCAACTTCTCATCCTCCCAAAATATCTCTCCATGGATGACTATGGTTATTTTAGAGTTTTTATCTTGTATGGATCGTATGTCGGGATACTTCATTTAGGATTTATTGACGGTGCGTTAGTTCGTTGGGCGGGAAAACAATTACCGGATATTACACATGAGGTACGAATCTCTATCCGGTTTCTACTGCTTGAGCAGGTTTTGATTATTCTCCCTCTTATGGGTCTATCATTTTTTATTTTTAATGGTATAAATAAGACCATAGCATTGCTGATATTGATTTATGCATTGATTGCTAACGTTTCCACTTTGTTTATGTTCATTTTTCAAGCTGTTAAAAAATTTAAATTACTCACCATTTTTAATATAGGGAGACAAGCAATATTTTTAGTGTTGCTTATTCCGATTATTATCTTGGGGTTTGCCACGTATTTCTATGTTATCGTTGCAATGCTCTGTACATTCCTTGCTACACTTATCTTATTTATTATGTCGATGAAAATAAAACCCATGAAAGAGTCTTCTCATTTTTCCTCTGCTTGGCTCTTTGGGAAAAGCAATATCAACATAGGTATCTATATTTTAAGTGGTAACTTTATTTATATTATTTTTACGACTATAGATCGTTTATTGGTAAACTATCATTTCTCCATTGTTGATTTTGCGATATACAATTTTTCTGTTTCAGTTTCTACTTCTGTCTATACGTTAGTCTCTGCAGTCTCTCAGGTTTTTTTTCCATATCTTGCAGCTTTAGAAGACGACGCAAAAACATATATCTATCAGATGACCAAACCCGCAGTTACTCTCTTTTGGGCTGCCACCCTAATCATCTATTTTCCGTTCACGAAATTCATTGAATTCTATTTACCGAATTATTTGGAAAGTTTACCAATCTTAAAGATCTTGCTTTGTACGGTGGGGTTTTGCGCCCCGATACAGATATTGCATATCAATTATTATAAAGCGTATAAAAAACAGAAACTTTATTTTATCAATGGAGCGATCGCCCTCGTGTTCGCATTTATTTTGTATCTTGTGATAATTCAATTATACGGAACATTGATAAGCATTGCATTTGTAACTCTGATTAGTTTTTTATTCTGGTACCTTGTAAATATCATTAGTTTGAGGAGTATTTTTAAAGAAACTACTAAACAAATGATGATTGATATCGCTGTCATAGGATGTTTTGTTATTGGTTTTTTTATCTCCTTTTTTATCTTTGAATACTTTTTATATCAGATGATTGTATACGTAATTTTATTTATTATTATCACGAGGGTTTTCTTGAAGAACCAAATGGCAGAATTATTACAAATGAGAAAATATTTGAATATTACAAAACGTTTATGAGATAGGTGCTTTATGTTTCCCCATGTAACCATTATTATTCTTAATTGGAATGGCTGGAAGGATACTATTGAATGCTTAGAATCACTTTATCAAATTACTTATCCAAATTATACTGTTGTGGTTGTCGATAATGCTTCGAAAGATGTATCAATTGAAAAAATAAGAGAATATTGTGAAGGTAAAATAAAGGTAGAATCAAAGTTTTTTAAAAATGATGGAAGTAATAAACCAATAAAAATAATTGAATATACAAGAGAAGAATCTTCTAATGATGGAAAAGAATTTGAATTAGAAAATATCGATTCAAATAAGAAATTAATATTAATTAGAAATGAAAAAAATCATGGTTATGCAGAAGGAAATAATATTGGTATAAAATACGTATTAAAAAAATTTAATCCAAATTATATATTGCTTTTAAATAATGATACGGTTGTAGATAAAAATTTCATCGAAGAATTAGTTAGAACAGGGGACGACAATGATTCTGTTGGATTACTTAATCCGATAATATTTGAATATAAAAATCCTTCAAGAATTCAATTTTCTGGAGAAAAGATTAGTTATTTTACAGGAAGAATGGTTAGAATCAAAGAGGCATATTCAAATAATACTGAGGTAATTTATTCGGATATTGCTTCTGGAGCATGTTTATTAATTAAAAAAGTAACTATTGACAAAATTGGTCTTCTTCCAACTGAATACCATTTACAATGGGAGGATATTGATTATTCATTAAATGCCCAAAAAAATAAATTAAAATGTGTATGCATTAAAAAATCAAAAATCTGGCATAAACATTTCTCATCTATCGGGGAAGTAAGTGACACGAGAATTTACTATTCCATCAGGAATAGATTTATTTTCAGATATAAATATTTTAATTATTTACAATTTTTTTGTTCTACATTATTTTTTATTTTTGTTTTTGGTCCATTAGATTTAATTAATTTTTTAATTAAATCACAAGATTTCAAAAAAATAAAAATTTTTTATAATGGTATAAAGGATGGATTGATATATATAATAAACAAAAACAATGATAATCATTAAAAATTTTTTAATTATTATGATTTATAAATCGAATATCCACATTTCCATTTGAAAATATTTTATTGACAGTTGGATCGTAATTTAGCATAATAAAATCATCTTTATTATATCTATTTATTGCAGTCCACAAATCTGTATATGATAACATAAAAACTTTTTCTATTATCAAGTATTTATCGTCCTGATAGGTTCTACCGAGATATGTATTATTTAAATATCCAAAATGATCAGCAACCACTGTCCATGCTTGATATTTATTAAAGTCAGTGCGATTATCTGCTGCTTTTTTTCCAAAAATCATTTGTGCGAATCTCCAAGGAGATGAAGATGATAATGTAACAGATATGACTGATGGATCTTTTAAATTAAAAAAATAGTTCAAACCAGAGATGTGCGAATCAGTAACTTGTCGATTAGGCTGGAATACATATGGTGAATCATACAAAGAAAAAATTGTATTTATTGATGAGGCTGATAATAAAAAAATAAAAAATATAATGATTATAATTGATTTTTTAGGTGAATAAAATTTTGTTTTTCTAAAAATATTATAAGCACCATAACTCGCCAAGAGTAAAGTAATTAAAAAAATAAATGTTAGAGATCTAATAGGCTGAAAATTTGGATCCCCGGTAGTAATAAATAACAAAATCAAAAATCCTGACGAAAATAAGCAAAAAATAATAGAAAATAAAATTTTTTCTTGATTAGTGTTACTATTCGTTTTCTTATAATAACTTTTAAAAATTTGAATAATTGCAATTAATGCAAAAGCAATTAATAAGATATTTATTCCATATAATTTTATAAAAAGTAAAATTCTATCAAAAAAAGATAATCCTAGTTTATCAAAGCTAGTTATAACTTGGCTTGTTACAGGTGATAATTCCATTTTTGTCCATAATATAAAGAAATAAATATTTCTTTTAAAAATTGGAAATGATATTAACCACCAAGAAAATAAAATTGATATTAACAATACAGGAAAAATTTCAAATTTATATTTTTTATTAATATCCTTTTTACGATGATGATATATTTTAAAAGATAATTCAATTGTTATAAAATAAATAATTAACATAATTGTAGTTAAAGGATGTGAAAATGGAAGCACTATTAAAAACATAATAAGCAATATTTTAATTTCTATTCTTTTATCATTAGTCGCTCTTTTAAAATATAAGAATAAAATAAGAGGGAAGAAAATAAAAGAAAAACCATTTGGAACAGCTGATAAATAATAACCAATACAGGGGATTGAAACAAACATAATTGTGAAGATGACATACTTTTTATTAAGAAAAATAACTGTAGCTAGTAAATATAAAAATAATATTAGTAATATTGAAAGAAATGACGGAACATATTTCATGATAATTATTGATGGGATATTTGTCATATTTTCTATTGAATTAATCCATATATGAAAAATCGGGTAAAAATTATCTTCACCTATATGATTAAATATATTGATATCTTTGATTATCCCTAAATGGGTAACAGGATCAGCATAATCATAAAATGTATAACCTTTGATTATAAATAACAATAATACTTCTAGTTGAATAAATATTAGAATGAAAGCTCCTAAAATCCAGTAATTTTTTTTTCCTATATTGAAACATAAATTTAAAATTAAAATTGAAAATCCACCAATAATTCCTAAAAATAAAAGAAACCAAGCATAAAACGGGATATTTGAATAAATGGATAATTCATAACCATTCATTGGTATAAATTTTATAATTAATATGAAAATAATCTGCAAAAATATTAGTATAATAGCAAATATCTTAATAATACAATTTTTATCTATTTGTGACTTTGATATTCGATTCCTTGTTTTAATTATTTTCTACCACCTTTTTGTCAAATGTTATAGAATAATTCTCTGGATCATATATTATAGTAGGTTCTTCTTTTAATGTTGATAGTTTTTTAAAATTATCATAAAGATAGATATCTAATGGGAATCTGTTTAGGAATGCTTTTGATCGTTCAAATAAAACAAAAAAACATGAATTTAATGCATTAAAGAATCCGTTTTTTCTAATCATTCTAACGTCTAAATCAGAAGTTACTTTATGATGCCCACGAGTAAAACTACCATATACAGCAACAAAAACGATACTGTTATTTTTGTTTAATCTTTTTTTTAAATTCTCTATATATCTCATGAATATATCATTATCTGTATATATTATATGAAAATTTTTTAACATTGCAAATATTTGTCCATTAAAAATAAAATTTAATGAATGTGCTATAAGTATTGATATAAGAATATTTAATAAAAAGAAAGGAAAACGATTAAAAATTATTAACAAGGGTATAAAAAAAATAATTTCTAAAAAAATTTTAAATAATTTCTCTGTTTTATCCATTTGCAACATTCCTTGAAATGTCCAAGCAGATATGAATATTATAGGAAATTTTATAATAAAAGGCAAATTTCCTTTTTCGATGCTTATATGAAATTTTTGAAGTTCATCTAAATTCATATAACTCCTTTTATAACTATTCTAAGTTAATTCATTTGCAATTATTTCTTGAACATCTTCTATTGAGAGATCTGCTTTAATTGTTATAATGTTGTAAAATCTTGCTAATATTTTATAATAATCGATTTTCAACTTTAATAATTTATCATATTTAATGTCCTCCCTTCGCTCTCTAAGAATTTCTTCGTTTGATAACAATAGAAATGTAATACTTTTTTTTGGAATTAATCTGGAAAAATATCCAACAATTTTAGTATTCAGTAAGTTAGGATTATTTGTAGAAATCATTAAATCTACAATTGTATCATATATAAAACGATCACATATTATCCTTTTTTTTAAAAATTTAAGAGGAAAATACACTTTGATATTTATTATAATAAAGGTATCAACCAATAATAAGATGGGATAAATTGTGGAAATGAATCTTGATTTCCAAAAATAATGGTATCCAACTTTTTTACCGCTTGGTAGTGTTACAACTTCACTAAGTTTCATCATTTTTGCTACGAGTAATAACGGCAATGAAAAAAAATGATAAAATCGAAGCCACTGATATTTACATTTAACACCATCCTGTTGGAACTTTTTAGTAAGCAATTCTGCTTGTGTTGTCTTACCTGTACCATCAGGACCGATAATGCATATCAATTTTGTTTTCATTTTTTAGCAACATCCTTGAGTATGAATTCAATAAAATTTTCTCTAAAATCTTTCCAATGAGGATACTGTTTTATGATTTGATCGCTTGTTAACCTTATTTTATTTTTATTATTTAATGCTTTGATAATCATATCTCTTAATTCATACTCATTATTTGGTTTAATAATTAATCCATACTTATCCAATATTTCGGGAATACTTGCAATGTTTGTTGAAATAACTGTTTTACCAGATGCCATTGCTTCAATAATAGTTAATGGGACATCAGAAAATACGATTTTAAAAGGCAGACAGATTATATTAGCAATGGAAAGATAATTATTAATTTCTGTAGGAGTCAGAAGATCATTAATAACTACAAATGAGTCAGATACATTTAATCTTGATGCTATTTTTATTAAATATTTTACTTCATTATTGGATTCTTTATCATCTTGTCTAGATAAAATAAGAAGTTTACAAGAGAATTTTTTTCTAACAGAAGCAAAAGATTTAACTAAAGTATCGGTACCTCGCAGTGTTAGGGGGGAAGCAAAATATAAAATGATTGGAACGTTTTCTGGATTTATTTGTTTTAGTATTTCATATTTTTTATCTTCATCTACCTTCTCAAAAAAATATTCATCAATTCCTGGAGGAATGACTATTACATTTGTTTTAATTTTCAAATCCAATAATTTTCTACGATTAGTATTACTTAAGACCACAATATAATCAAAAAAATTACCAGATCTTCTTATAAAAAAACGAGGAATCAACGAACCAATAATATGAACATACAAATATTTAAAATGATGAAATAATTCTTTAAATCCAACGTTCATAACCTCTCTAAATGTGTATAAAGGACTAGTTAAAATTCCAATAAGAGGTTTATCAATTTTACATTTTAATGAAAGAAAATTCGTCGTTCCAAGCAATTTAATTACAACATCAGGATTTTCTTCTTTAATTATATTCAAAACATCTTGATGGTCTTGAAAAAATGATTGTAATTTTTTAACAGTTCTAATTCTTATTCTCTCAACATATTTAGTTCTTTGATCACCATTTGTAATTAACACTGTATCTATTCCATGTTCCATACAACCCCTACAAATCTCAAAAATATATCGCCAAGGTTGTTTTCTTAGATTTTCTTCCTTCAAATTAAAACAAATAACACAAACTTTAATTTTGATCACCCAAGAATTTTATAATATTTAATAATTCGATTAGTTATAATATTCCAAATAGTATAATTGATTAATTTTTCTAAAACCTCAATGATATCTTCAAGCGATTTCGGAGATATTAATAGATCATTTTCGTTATCCTTTATAACATCTTTACAATCACTAACATTGAACATATAACCATCTCTGTAAACTGGTCCATTAATGATTAACCACCTTTAAGCAACTCATAGCATTTTAATATTTCGTTGGATACTAAGTCCCAGGTGTAATTTTCCTCAATAGTTTTTCTTGCGTTTTTGCTAAGCATTTTCATCAATATTTCATCTTGAAGAAGAGTGAGTATAGCTTCAGCCATTTTTTTAGAATCTCTTGGAGGCACCATGATTCCATTTTTTCCATGAGATAGTATATCTCGATTTCCTCGAATATCTGTTACAACACTTGGTAAACCACAAGCCATTGCTTCTAAAAGAACTGTCGGCAAACCTTCATGATATGAAGGAAGAACAAAAAGAGTAGCATTTTGGTATAATTTAACAAGTCTATCTTTATTGATCTGACCTAAAAAAATAAATTTATTTTGAAGCCCTAATTTTTTAGTTTTTTCCTTCAATGTATGGAGATCCCTTCCTCCACCTACAATTATAAAAAATATATCTGATCGTTCATTACAGATGTATTTTCCACATTCTACAAGATCAAATAAACCTTTTTCACGGTCTATCCTGCCTACAAACAAAATATACCTTTTCTTTCCATTATTAATCCCTGATTGTTTTTGTTGAGGATAAAAAAATTTCTCATCAACACCATTACCAATAATAGTTATCTTTTTTGGATTTAATCCATATTCTCTTACTAGTTCTTTAGAAATAGATTTTGTAAGCGTTGTTACCATATCCGAAGCTTTAATAAGCTTGATTTCCAGTGGATAACTCACAAATCTTTGAGATATTTTTGAAAAAACAGAATGCAATGAATTTGCTCTCCGATAGTAACTATCGGTCAACATAGGCGTATGTATCGTTGTCAAAATTGGATGTGATGTATATATCAATGGAGAGAGAGGTGTATGAATATGTACAATATCTATTTTTGATTCAAGAGATTTTATCGCGTTATTCACAAATATTCCATGAATATGCATATAAATTGGATAAATCGGAATAAAAGGAGCTCTAATAACCTCGATACTATTGACAACATCTCTTTGAATTCCATTCAAAGAACCACGTGTTATAACAGTGATTTTATGACCTTTTTCAATCAACTTTGTTGAAAGACTATTTACATATGTACCTATTCCTTCTTTGGGGGGAAAAGGAACAGATATCACATGACAAATATGCATTAATTTATCTCCTCGATATATTTACTTATAAAATCGACAAGATCATTTTTTCTCTGCTGTTGGATGATTGGTAAAGTTTTTGCATTTTTAATTTTTTCTTCTAACATATTTATATCATATACACAAAGAGCTTGTTTATTACGCTCCAACAATCTTGCCAATTCAAACTGTTGATTATCAATATGTTCTTTGTATCTCTTCAATCTCGGTACAATAATTAGCTTCTTGTTCAATATTAATGCCGTTAATAAAGTTCCAGCACCACCGTGTGCTACCACAATTTCCGAATCTTTATAGAGTTGAAGTATGTCATTTTCTTTTTCTAAAAAAGAAAACCATTTAGCGTTTCGAGGGTGATAATTCGTATGCCCAATCTGCATGATAACCTCGTCATTGATTTTTGCAGCTATTTCATCCATTTTTTTAATAAGTCTTTCAAATCCCTGGTAATGCGTACCAACTGTGACAAATATCATAGTTATATCACAGCGCCCTTGAAAAACGCTCTCCTACCATAAACTTCCTTTAACTGTGGCCATTGAACAAGAAACAAATCTGAAAAATAATAAACGATCTTACCTGTTCCTGATTTTGTATCTACTCTGCACCAACTTTCAATAAAAATTGTATGTATCCCAAAAATCTTTGCTAAAAAAATTGAAGGTATCGCTATCTCAGACCCAGTACTTACGAGTATTTTAGGTTTTTCCGTATAAAGAATTTTACCTATTTGAACTAATGCCTTTAACATCTTCAAAGGACTTGTCCCAATATTTTCTAAAAGATATTTCTTATAATTGAGATCTCTTGTACGAAAATCATTATAGGTTATAAAAAACACGTCATGGTTTTTAAATGCTTCAAGTATTTGCAAAATCTCAGTTAAATGTCCACCATGTGAACATACTAAGGCGATTTTCATCTCATCACGTTCATATTCACCATAAAAATTTGATTAGTAAAAGTTTTTATTAATTTTTCAAATTTATTATTAGTTAACATATCTGTCGGAATAAAAATCGTTAAGGATTTAAAAATCTTATTTTTATCACCATCAATTTTTTTCACCTTCATGGAGAGTCCTTGTTTCATTGATTTAACCTTATTTTTTACAAAACCATTTCCATTTTTAATACAAAAACCAAATATTAAAAGTTCGGTAAGTAAGAGTGAAGGTGATAATAATACCAGATTTTTCACGGAAAGATATTTCCGTAATAGTAAATATCGATTGCGTTCCAGATAAAAAATCTTTTGCGAAGAAAGCTTCAATTTATAATCATGTCTCACTACAGACCAAGGGACATACATTATCCTGAAATCGTTTAGATAGGCCCTCCAAGTAAGGTCAGTATCTTCACAGTATAAAAAAAACCTCTCATCAAAACCGCTAAGCGTTTCAAAATCTGTTTTTTTTATCGCAAAACAACAACCTGAAATTCCATACTCAAAACTTGGATCTGAAAAAGCATTGATCTGTTTTTTTAATCCATTCGTAAATCCTAAACCAGTAAAATGTACAATGTTTCCGCATGTATTTATGGCAGAACCATCGTACAGTAAAATTTTCGGAGTTGTCATGAGCTTTTCATCAGTTGTCAACGGTTTAATCAGTTCACTTAACCATTTATCTTCCACGATAGTATCAGGATTAAGAATTACGAGGTATTTTCCATTTGCATGACGTACTCCAATATTTACAGCAGCCCCATATCCAAGATTTTGAATATTTTTGACAATTCGTATCTGAGAAAATTTATTTGTAATAAAATCAATACTATCATCTGAAGAACAATTATCAACGATGATGATTTCATGAGGAGGATCCTGTTTCAAAATGGAAGTAATACATGCTTCTAAGTACTTTTTATGATTATAGTTTACAATAATAACACTTGCTAGCTCAGTCATTTCATCAACTTATTTTTTCATATTTCTAATTTTCAAGGTATACAATATAACATCTTTTATTTCATATATCCTTCCATAACAGGAGAAATACGTGTGGGAATTTTTATTCCAGAAACGGTCATTACTTTTCCTTCTCTTTAAGACTTTAAGATATCCTCATAACTCTTATAGATACAACTTGAGTAAAAATCTCATATATAAAGCAGTATGTAAATACTAACCATTATTGTTTCTTAAATGATTTTACGTCAATATTCTTTTTAAAAAACAACGAACTACATTCCTATAAAACGAACAAATTTGAAAAAAAAGAGCTTTCTATGTTTTAGCTGATTAAACTTCAGGCAAAAAGGAAGACAAACAATATTAAAACCATCAACAATACTTTCTCGAAAGATATGACAACTATCAATGGCGAATCACAAACAACATCGGACCCTACTCAATGCATACCTAACGAAAAACCCACCACACCAAACCAATTGAAAGAAACTACAACAAAAGAACAAACAATACCGAAGATAAAATTTCATCCGACAACAGAAAACATACCAAAACAAATTACCTATCAGTTACTCTCTGTTAAGGCAATTGGTATCATCTTCATAATCGGGGGCACATTAGTCATTTCGCATATTATAGGCGGAACACAAAAACTAGGTATTATCCTCATCCTCATTGGCGTCATTTTCACCTTTTTTATTTCCATAAAAAAACCTTTGATGAACGATAAAGATCTCTACATCGCTCTCGCATTAAGTATTTGGATTATCGCCTCATATTTTATAACGTTCCAAGCGGATAGCGAAGTCTTCTTTATCCTCATCCTCCTCGGATTCCTCATCATCACAGAACTCTCTCAAGAGTATATCACTAAAAACTTTCAAAAAAGACTCAACATCCTGCTCTTTTTCTTTCTCATGGTGTTTTTGCTTATTATCGCAGAAAAAATACTCATCATTCTTCGCAGCTAAAAAAGAGCATCAAAAGATATTCGTATCATACAAATAGATCTTTATCGTATTCAACAGGATTGCTGGTTTGATAGGTGTGTAACTCCGCAAGAAGCCGCTGCCAATCCCAGAGTTCAACACCGAGTCGGTTCGCGAGATCCACCTCAGGTTTGCTGAATCTGCTGGTGGTAATGACCAACGCATGGTTCGCCTGGTAAAACCCCCGGGCAGCAAACACCTCTTGCACCGCTCTGTTCCCAACGGTTCCTTGCCTTTTCTTCACCTGCACCACGCAACACTCACCCGCACACTCCAGAAACCGCTACGCGGGTATCGTTTCCGAAACCCAGAATGCATTTTTAAAACATATCGTCGGCTCTGGAGGCTTTCAGGAACGAATACCAGAGGATGCCTAGAGTGTTTTTTTGATTTTCTCTTTGAGTATTTTTCGATCCCAGAGTTCAACCTTGCATCGCTTTGCGAGCTGTTTTGCCGGGGTGGTGAAGCTGGAGTTTGTCACCACTAGTGCTTTGATGCAGCGGTGGTAATCTCGTGCTGCGATCGCCTCTTGTACAGCTTTGTTTCCAACGGGTTTTCTGTAGCGTTTTACCTGCACAGCGGTTCTCTCCCCTTGTCGCTCCAGGAGGAGATCCAGGCCTTGTTCATGGCTGTGTTTTCTTCTTTCAACACGATACCCGGATTTTATAAAAAAATCCTCGAGATACTCCTCAAATTCAGAGCCGGTCATGGTGTCGATATCGGAGAATCTCCCTGGTTTTTTTTCTAATAATGAGTGTTCGAATCGTCTGAGCTCCTGTGTCCTGAGTCGGTCGTAGCAGAGTTTGCTGACGTCGCATTCATCGTAATTGAATCCGTGTTCTTGGAGTAATTGTGACACGAACCCTATCTCCTGCCAGGAGGGGATCTCTGAGTGTTCCAGGAGAGCGTCGATGTACTGTTCCAGGGTTTTCGGGTTTTTTGAAAGGATTTTTTTCTTGAGCAGCTGGCACGCTTGTTCATTTTCACTGTGTTCGAGTTGTTTTTGTATGCCGATCAGGATGACAGGGAGGGCTCCGTGGATAAGGGTGATGTGGTATTTTTGTTTGAGGAGTTCTCGTAGTGTCTCCTGGTCTTCCTGGAGGTTATCCTGGTTTTTCTGGACGTATCTGACCACGCTTTGCAATGCCCCTGATTCTCGTAACGCGTTATAGTAGTAGGGGATTGCTTGGTTGTGTTTCCCAGCGAGGAAGCAGGTGTTTCCTTGGTGTGTCCATGATGCCACGTTTTTCTGCATAGGCCCTTCTCCTGTTTTTTCCTATTTTTTTGGGGTTGATATCGTGTTGTTTCTTTATATCGCTTGTTTTGGGTGTTCGGTTTCTTCTCTGTAGCGGTGGTGGCTTCAAGGGAAGGGGTAGTGTTGTCGTCTCTGTAAAAAAAAGATTATGGTTTGCACTCAGGGGTTTCCTTCGAGTGCTCCTCTGGGCTTTCTCCGAGTGTTTCTCCTGGTTTTCTCCGAGTGCTTCTCTGTTGTCTCCTGTCATGACCCTGGTATTGATGTGACCGGAGCGGTTCGATCAGGAGGGGGGGTGTCTGCTCCTGATTCCACAACATATTCTTTTATAAAATTCACAATCGTATCTATCGCTAGATTGAGTTGCATGGCAACGAATTCTTTACGATATATAGTAACTTTTGGCTATGCAAAACAAGAAAAATGAGCTTACCCTAGAGCTAACTACAGAGCTTACTACAAAAAGACGTCCTGAGCTTACCACATTTATACTATAGTATTTGCTGGGTTATTTAACGAGCTTAAATCGACAATGAGAGGAGCCAGTGTTTCTTTATAGTTGCAGTTCGTGCAACGCCATATATAACAACCGTTTCCAAGCGGGTTATAGGTCATCGGATGCTGACAATACAAACATGTTTTTTCTTTTGGCTGTTCCTTCAATTCGGGAATGTGCTGATTCGTGTGCACACATCATCCTAATCAACACTATGGGTATTGCTCTCTGTGATGAAGAAACATTGAACTCTTGATTTCTCCGAGTGTTCCTCCGAGTTTTCTCCGAGTGCTTCTCTGTTGTCTCCTGTCATGACCCTGGTACTGATGTAACCGGGTGATCTCACCGGAGGGGTGTCTGCTCCTGATTCCACAATATATTCCTTCAAGAAGGTCGCTATGGTATCTATCGCTAGATTAAGTTGCAAGGCAACGAATTCTCTACGATATATAGTAACTTTTGGCTTTGTGACAATCAAAAATACGAAAAAAGAACTAGCTAGTGACGAGCATGTGAAGAACATGTGACGAACAAGTGAAAAAAACTGTCCTGAACAAGTGAATATTAGCCTATAGTATTTGCTAGGTTATTTAACGAGCTTAAATCGACAACAAGCGGAGCAAGTGTTTCTTTATAGTTGCAGTTCGTGCAACGCCAAATAGAACAACCAACTAAAACAAAGGATTCTAAAAAAGAGGGATCGCAGATGCAGGAAAGCTGTTCACTGCCTTTTTTGCGGTGCTGATCAAAAGAAGCGGAAAAAACGGCACTCGGGGGCCAGTTGGAAAAAAGACACTAATCTGATGTAAATCCTTAGTAACGACACTCTAATTTCCCTTTTTTTATTGACATTGATAATAAAAAGATTTTATCCTCATAGGGTACTTATCATATTATTCTGATAACAACAAAGAATTTAATGAAATCCAACGATTATCACTGAGAAGAAAACCATGTGAGCTATGCAGAGTGGGTCTCCAGTGACAAGAGAATTACAAGGTCCATCTGTCCATCCATTCCTTTCATTATCGGATTTATTTTATTGTTTTGATCCATGACGATTATTGTTAGGCCTTACAAGCCAAACTGTTTCAAGCTGGGAAGAAGAGCGTTATCACCCATGATTGTTCGCCAGAACAGCCGGCAGAGGCCTTTAAACTCAAAGTATCGTTTGAGCCTGAGAATTACAACTCGAGGACGTCAACATTGACGAACGGTTCCATTCGAAGATCGGTGAAAAGATCGATAAGATGTGAATTCGAAACATCCTTTCTATTATTTGGTACAGCTTGGTTTTTTATAACACATAAAAAATATCGAGG
>Ga0315277_10002762_pt1 | contig 24169 bp, 13 predicted proteins | sample YL17G05_15_MG_FD_203695 | JGI IMG/M metagenome (GOLD analysis project Ga0315277, IMG submission 203695) | Sediment microbial communities from Yellowstone Lake, YNP, Wyoming, USA - YL17G05_15 | ecosystem: Environmental > Aquatic > Freshwater > Lake > Sediment | place: USA: Wyoming | collected... | reverse complement strand
GCCGATAGGTCCTGCACCGCTAACTTCTCCCAGATCGGCCCCGTCCAGTACACCCTCACCATGGCCGTCAGCCCCAGCGGCGGCGGCACCACCACCCCCGCCGTCGGTGCCCACCCCTACGACCAGGGCACCACCGTCGCCCTGACCGCTACCCCCGCCTCCGGCTACCGCTTCGACTCCTGGTCCGGCCCCGACGCCACCGACTGCTCCGACGGCTCCGTCACCATGAGCGCCGATAAGTCCTGCACCGCCAACTTCGCCCTGCCCAGCGGCCAGTTTGTGGTGCACAAGGACTTCATCCCCAACAGTGCTGCGAGCGTTAGCGTCTCCCTGAACTGCACTTCCGGCAGCGTCAGTCCGGCCAGTGCCAGCGCCTCTGAGGGAACTCCCGCAACCTTTACGGTGACCGGCTTCACCGGCAACCCCAACTGCACGGCCACCGAGAGCCCTGTGCCGCCCGGCTACACCTCCAGCGGCAGCTGCAGCGCCACCCTCACCGCGGGTAGCTGTACCATCACCAACACCCTTGAGTCTGCTTCTGTCGGCGGCATAGTGGAGGTGCTCCGTGACACGTCCGCTCCCGCGGCTCAGCAGCCTGGTTCGGCGGCTCCGCCCTACGCCGCCCTGGCCGGGGCCACCGCCGCAGGAGCGCTCGCCTTCACGGCGGTCTCCTGGTACGCAAGGAGGCGCTGGCTCCGGTAGGGAGTCACCATGGGCCGCCACAACAAGTCGAAGCGCCCGCAGCCGCAGGGCACCTGGCGCAAGCGGGTTGCGATCTTGGCCGCCGTCGTCTCTCTTGCCACCGCCCTCGCCGGCGCACTGCTTGTCTACTTCTCTCTGGGGCAGCAGTCGGAGAGGCTAACAACGGGTCACTCTGCACCCGGTCCGACGACCGCCGCCATCGTTGACCAGCTAAGCCTCACATTCCCAAACCCAACCTTCGTCGATACGGCTACAAGTTTGCTGGAGCAAGCCGGATACGCAGTCGACTACTACCCGGGCGAAGAAGTCACGGTGGAGTTCTACCGAGATCTTCCCGCGCATGGTTACGACCTACTTGTGCTGAGGGTTCACTCGGGCATGGCGACGGACGATGGTGTGCCGACAGACTACGTGGGCCTTTTTACTGGCGAGCCATTCAGCGAAGTATTTCACGACGCGGAGACCTGGGAGGACGCAGAGGCGGGGCGGCTGGGTCGTGCCAGGCAACGCGATGGCAGCCCGGAGTATTTCAGCATAGTACCCGACTTCATCGAATCGAGCATGAGAGGGAGATTCGAGGGTACAACAGTTATCATGATGGGTTGTGACGGTCTGAGAACCGATGCAACCGCCGAGGCCCTCGTCCGCAAGGGTGCGAAAGCCGTTGTGGGTTGGAGTGGCCCCGTGTCAGCCGCCCACACGGACGCAGCAACGGAGCGCCTGCTCAACCATCTGGTGACCGACGGACTCACGGTTGAAGAGGCAACGGCACAGACCATGGCCGAAGTTGGACCGGACCCGGAATACGAGAGCAGACTCCTCGTGTACCCGTCCAAGGGATAGCCCTCCGTTGGTAGGGACTGCTCAACACGACGACGGGCTGGCTCCTCACAGAGACCCTGCTTGTCTTGCTGGGCCAACGCCCTCGCGTGGCCGTGGTGAACGTCGGCGCTCCGGCGGACAAGAACGTGGGCCAGGCCGTTCGACGTGGAGTGTGCCGTGATGGGTGGCAACTTTGGCCCGTACCTCCCGGCCAACATTGACGTCAGCCTGACCCTGAGCCAGGTCCTAGGCACCGATTGCGTCACTATGAGCGCCGATAGGGACCTGCACCGCTAACTTCGTCAAGATCACCTTCACCCTCACCATGGCCGTCAGCCCCTCCGGCGGCGGCACCACCAACCCAGCCGTCGGCACCCACACGTTCCGCTGTGACGCCAGCATCGTGCTGGACCAGCTGCACCTCACGGACACCAACACGGACAGCTTCCAGATCACGGCCAACGCCGACAGCGTGTTGGTCCCGCTGGAGGACGACCCCAACCCGCTGAACAACGAGGACGAGAACCAGGTGACGGTCATCGTCACCAACAACAATGACGTCGACGGCGACACGGTGAGCGACGAGGACCCGGTCGACGGCATCGACAACGATGGCGACACCAAGGTCGACGAGGACGTTCCCGAGCTGACGCCACCCAGCGACTGCCACCAGCAGACCAAGGTGCTGGTTGTCGGTCCACAGTGGTCGCCGTAAGCCGGTAACGCGGTCTTCTACAGTCGACGCCAAGGGCGGGAGGGGGTCTCAGCCCCTCCCGCCCTTGATATTTGGGGGGCGAGGACACTGATTTCGTAACGGCCTGCGCCCTAGAGCGTTCTATTATAGTAGGAGGTGTTGCAGGGCTTGCTTCGTTCTGCTACAATGCGGTGCGAATGTGTGCTCCGTGCCCCTCTGGCGTGGTGGCTTTTTTGTGTCTCGGAAGACCGCGGGCGAAATATAGCCTAAGGGAGGGCTTTGCGATGAAAGCGAACCCCAGAAGGGTGTTACTGGCTGCCGTACTCGTCGGCCTAGTCCTGGTTATGACGGCGCTGCTCGCTCTGGTGCTGCTAACAGGCGGGAAAGAGAGCGCTCAAGCCAGCGGCGGCACCGGCGGCAACCCCCAGATTATCGGCCTCGACGTGAGCCCCGACGGCAGCAATACGGCCACTACGCTGGGAACCATCGAGAACTGTATCCGGGTAGACCACGTCGCCCCCGGGACGAACTTTAACGTTGACGCGTTCCTGAACGACGTGCCCACGGGCAAGGACCTGGCAGGCTTCAACTACTTCCTCAACTACGACCCCGCCTACCTGAAGGTCTCAACCTGCAAGAACGCCCAGACCTACCTGCTCGGTTCCGACCCCGATTCGAGCGTGATGAACTCAGGCACCGCGTGCCCTAACACCAGCGGCGCCCTGGCTGTGGTGGCCGCCGACACCGGCGGCGCGGCCGGCGCCGAGGTTGCCGGCGCCCTGGGTGTGCTGGAGCGCTACGGCTTCACAACCGTGGCCGCCGGCCCGGTCTGCGTCGACCTCACCCTCAGCGACATCATCGTCGGCGACAGCCCCGGCGTCGACTGGTGGGCCAGCGACGGCGACCAGGTCTGGGACGCCGCCTACACGCCCAAGTACGGCGTGGTGTGCATCGACAGGGCCTGCCCCACCCCCAACCACGCACCGGTGGCCGATAACGTCGCTGGCGGCAACGTCGTCGAGGATTCCGTCAACAACCCCTGGACTCCCTCCGTCAGCGACCCCGACGCGGGCGACACCCTCACCTGCTCCATCGACACCCAGCCCAGCCACGGCTCCGCTACCGTCGCGTCCGACTGCTCCTCCGGTACGTACACGCCCGCAGGCAACTACAACGGCTCCGATTCCTTCGTCTATAAAGTCGTGGACAATGGCGAGCCGCCCTACAGCGATACCGGTACCGTCACCTTCAACGTCACGCCCGTCAACGACGTGCCGGTGGCCGCCGACAAGACGGTATCCACCGGTCAGGGCGCAGCAAAGACCATTACCCTCACGGCCACCGATGTCGAAACCTGCCAACTCACCTTCTCTATCGTGGGGTCACCTAGCCACGGCACTCTGGGCAGCATCACCAACGTGGCCTGCGTCTCCGGCACGCCCAACTCCGACAGCGCCACGGTTGTCTACACGCCCACCGGTGTCTACACCGGCGGCGACTCCTTCACCTACAAGGCCAATGACGGCACCGACGACTCCAACACGGCCACCGTCACTATCACCGTCTTAGCCAATCAGCCGCCGGTGGCCGGCGACGTCGCTGGCGGCAACGTCGCCGAGGATTCCACGAATAACCCCTGGACTCCGTCCGTCAGCGACCCCGATGCGGGGGATGTGCTGACCTGCACCATCGACACCCAGCCCAGCCACGGCTCGGCTACCGTCGCGTCCAACTGCTCATCCGGGACCTACACGCCCAGCTCCAACTACAACGGCTCCGACTCCTTCGTCTACCGGGTCACGGACGGGGGCGGCCTCACCGATACCGGCACCGTCACCTTCAATGTCACAGCCGTCAACGACGCGCCTACCTGCAACAACGTGATCGCCACGACCGCTGAGGAGACCCCGGTAGTCGTAAACTTCAACTGCACTGACCCCGACGTGGGTGACACCCTCACCTATTCGGTCGTCGCCAACCCCGCCCACGGCAGCCTCAGCGGCAGTGGAGCCAGCCGCACCTATACCCCCACCCTCAACTACAACGGCTCTGACTCCTTCACCTATAAAGCCAATGACAGCCACGCCGACTCCAACACCGCCACGGCCTCTATCACCATCACACCCGTCCAGGACCCGCCCACCTGCAGCAACGTCAGCGTCACCACTGCCGTAGGCACTCCCGTGGCCGTACACCTCAACTGCAGCGACCCCGACGCGGGGGACACGCTCACCTACGCCATCGTCACTCCTCCCCTTCACGGCGGCCTCAGCGGCACTGCACCCAACCTGACCTATACTCCGGCCTCCGGCTACATTGGCCTCGACTCCTTCACCTATAAGGCCAACGACGGCACCGCCGACTCCAACACCGCCACCGCCTCTATCACCGTCAGCGCCGTCGCTCCTCCTCCTCCGCCAGCATCACCTAGCCCCACGCGCACACCTACTACTGTAGCGGGCACGCCTACGCCGACGCCGACGGTGGCACCGCCCGTGGTGGAGACCGCCTTGGCGGCAGATGTCGCTGCCGGGTCAGAGGAGATTTGCGTAGAGGACGCCGAAGGGTTCAGCGTGGGGGACACGATTCAAATCGGCAGCGGCGACACAGCGGAAACCAGAACGATAAGCGCCGTGTCAGATGCCTGCTTTACCCTTGACAGCGCACTGGAGTTCGCCCACACGGCGGGCGAAGCAGTGGTCCTGGGAGCCGCAGTTACGCCCACGCCGACGCCCGAGCTCTGCGCGCCGGCGTTTCCCGGGACCTACAACGGCACCCTCCGCCTGGCCGGCGTGCCGGCGGCGGATGGTATCGTCCTCAAGGCCCTGATCGACGACACAGAGTGGGCCAGCGCCTCGGTCACGGGTGGCGTCTACGTCCTTGATATACCCGCGACGCTGCCCTCACAGGCACCGTGCTTCGAGGGAGGACCCATCACCTTTGCGGTGGAGGGGTACGCCTGCACACCATCGCCAGACTGGGCGTCTGGCCTGCATGATGTGGACGTGAGCTGTGAGGTGGCGGCCGCGCCGACCCCGGAGGTCACGCCTACGCCTGAGGTGACGCCCACGCCCGTGGTCACACCCGCGCCCGGCGCGACCAAGACGCCCGCGGCGCTGCCTCCTACCGGCGCCGGCGGCCTGTCCGATGGCGGCAGTGCGCCCTGGGCAGCGGCCGTAGCGGCGGCAGGCCTCCTGGCTCTGCTGCTGGCCGCGGCCAGTGTATCCCGTGCCGTCAGGGGCCAACGGCGGTAGGCCAACGCTTGGAGTGCGGCTCTCTCCTAAATAGAGAAGGTAAGAAGGAGTCTGGGGATATCCCCAGGCCCCTTCTCCTTCGATGAAGCGAGGTTGCGCAGGGGGCTTGACCCTCCGCCAGGCGCGTGATGGGCTAGGATAAGCCTAGGCAGCAGGTCCTTTGTTCTAGAGGAGATGGCACCATGATGCGGCGATGGGGCATGGCGTCGGTAGCAGGCTTGGCATTGGGGCTGATCCTGGCAGGTGTCGCGTTCGGCCAGACGCAGGAGGAGAGCCAGGCCAGCCAGGTGCAGACGTGGCTGGGCATCGATGCCGACCCTGCTGGCAACACTGCCACCGCCCTCGGCGCCATCGACGGCTGTGTATCGGTGGCCAGTGGCCAGACGGCCACGGTTGACCTGTTCATCATAGACGTACAAGCGCTGGCCGGCTGGCAGGGCGCATTTACCTACGACAGCTCGGTGGTGACCCTCGTCGGTCTCGATGCAAGTCTACTTCTCGCTGTCAACCCCGACAGCGGGGTGGTGAACCGGTCTCCTGATCCTCTGCCGGACGCGGATGGCAGCTACAGCATCTTGGTGGCCGACCTGGGTGACAGGACTGGTGAGAGCGGAGAGGGCGTGCTGGCCAGACTGACTCTACAAGCCATTGGCTCGGGAAGGACGGCGCTGGCCCTGAGCGAGATCGTTCTGGGCGACCCGTCCGGGCAGGCCATAGGCGACGTCACTGGCGACAACCAGTTCGACGGTCCTGTTTCCGGGGCAGAGATACGTGTGGACGAGGCCTGCCCGTCAGCAACGCCTCTCTCCAAACCCACGCCAGCGGCCCCGCTCGAGGTGACACCGCCGGCCACCGCCACGCCTCCGCCGGCCACCGCCACACCCCCGCCGGGAGTGGCCAGCCCCGCCGCCGGCCTTCCGAAGGAGGACGGGGGCAACGGTGTCCCGTGGGTCCTGATAGGCGGCATAGGCGGTGGCGCAGCCTTGGCAGTCCTCCTCCTAGTGTTCGGCTATCGGCGAGTCCTCCGCCGCGCTAGATGATCCAGAGCAGCGTTGGGGACACCCAGCGGCAACGAGCGCGGTGCGCCTGGCCACATGAACAGGCAAGCCAGCAGCGAGGGAGAGGGCTGGGCTCGCGCATTGAGCGGACAGCAGCGCCTAGATAGACGTGCTCGAAAGTGCCTGGGGCACGAAGCAGGTAGAGCTGGCATGGTCAACCTACGGGGAGCAGCGCAGCGGTTCTTGTGGACTGGCGGCCTGCTCCTCGTTCTGTTCCTGGCCGGCTGCGGCGGTGGAGGAAAAGGAGACAACCTCGCGGCCGACATCAGCGACGAAGCGCTCATGTCGATGGCCCTGGCCAAGGAGGAGCTAGGAGACGAATATGCCGACTTCGAGCTGTCGACCTCCGGAGTGGAAACCAGAGAGGAGAGAACGGTCGGTGTCAGTGAGGACGAGGCGGAGGACCTCAAGCGCTTTGAGGAGCTCAAGAGCTACCGCGAGAGCTACCAGCGGGAGGGGGCCCTGGCCGAAGGAAGCGGACCCTTCACGGTGGGAGTGACCATCTACCTCTTTCAGACCGAAAGCGGTGCCAGCGCCTACCTCCAAGATGACCTGGCAGACCTCGAGCAGGCCAGGGCTAAGGTCCCGGGTGCCGGACTGGTGGAAAATATTGAACATTTCACCCTGAACCAGATCGGAGACGAATCGATCGGCTTTCGAGCAACGATAAACCTCCCTACAGACAAAGGCGTAGTTCCTGCCCGGCAGACGGCCGCTTGGATTCGGCGGGGCAGGCTGCTCGCTCTCTTCAGCCTGATGCGGCTGGACGAGAAGGATGTGCGCGACGAAGTAGGGGCCCTGGCTCAGAAGCTGGACGAGCGCATCGAGGCCGTCCTCGCTGGCCAGGCGCCCGTCACACCAGCGGAGAAGCAGTAGAGGGCGAAACGACCGCACTTGAATTCATCTCCCATGCCCACACGGCGGCGGCGCCAACCATAGTCCCACAATTGCCTCAACGGGCGCCTTGCCCGCTGGGGAAGCTGCGGGCCTTACGTCCGACGGCGGTCGCTCCATCTGGGCCGTCGCCTGCCTGGGCGGGGGCGTTGCCGCTCTCCTGGTCGGCGCGCCAAGCCTGGCGCCCATCGCGAGGCGCCAATATTAGGCGAGCAAACGCCCCGCCCAGATATTGACAATAGGGTCAGAAGAGGTATCATAGCGGTGATTGTGCAGAAATTGTATCAAAGCAAGCAATAGCTAGCAGGAGGAGACCAATGAGAAAAGCTGTCTCGAAATTGCATTGGTGGGGTAGAGGCGTACGGGTTGCGCTTACCCTGGCGGTAGGTGTCCTTGGCCTGCTCCTCCTGGGTAGCAGCGCCAAGGCTGACCCACCGCCGTTCCCCGCCTACGCTACCTTTGACCTCAGTTGCAGCGAGGCTAGTGCCGACTGCGATATCGTGTCCGAATTCGGCGTACCCGGGGACCCCTCGGTGGCCGCCATGTACGGTGCCCAGGTTAGCTTTGTTCCCAACGGGTGGGGCGTCGCGAAGGCCGCCGACATCCCCATAGGAGCCGTAGTGGGAAAGATGCAGATTAACGCCACCGTGGGCTGGTTCAACGCTGCCTGCGCGACGCCGCTTATCTTCGCCTTTGACCTCCCACTCAACCCGATGATGAACTGCACTGTAGACACGTCCGAAACGGTGAACTTTCTCGGCCAGTTCACGATCGGTGCCAACGGGCTGCGTGAAGGCTGCAACAAGTACCCCGCGTTCCTGCTCACCATGTTCCCCGGCATGACGCCCATCACCCGCCATGCCGGCTTCGTGCAGCCCGGGACCAACATATCGCTGAACTTCATGACCTTCGCGCCGGGCACCGACATTCCCACAACCGCGGCGCCCGGGGTGCCGCCTTTCGGGAATGAGCTGGGCTACGTCGCGATATCCGTCCTCAACGACCCTACCGGCCCCCTGATACCGAACCAGATAAACTCCAGATGCCCGCCCCTGAGCACCAAGACCTGGAACTACGGCTTGACCATGGACAACCCGGCCACCACCAGCGTTGACGAATCCGGCTACAAATGGCGCACCAACCCCCAGTGCCCCGGCACCTACACTTTCAACGGTTACTCTCATTCCATCCGCGATGCTGACAACGACGGCATCGACAACCTGATGGATACCTGCGACCATATCGCAAATGTGGGCGATACCGACGCCGATGGCCTGGACGATGCCTGCGACCCCACTCTGGGCACCCCTGACGCTGACCCCGACGACGACTTTTACCCTAACCGCCAGGACAACTGTCCCCTGGTGCCGAACGGCAGGAACCCGGGCACGAACGCGATCATAGGCCTGAATGACCAGCTGGATAGCGATTTCGACGTCATCGGCGACGTCTGTGACCAGGACGACTGGAACGCCGACGGGGACACCACCGACCCGGGCGAGCCGACGGGGTTCAGCTCAACCACGCCCAATGGCGACCAGGCGCTACTGTGGTTCGATGAGGACGTAGACATCACGGGGGAGGAGTGCGCGACGCCCACGCCCACGGCCGGGCCGGGAGGAGGCACGCCCACGCCCACGACCACGGCGGGCACAGCGACGGCTACGGTGGTGGCGGGTGTCGAGACCACCCTGGCCGAGGACGCCGCCGCTGGCGACACAGAGATCGTTGTGGCCGACGCTACGGGCTTCGCCGTGGGAGACGCCATCAAGATCGGCAGCGGTGATACCGAAGAGACGAACACGATAGCCGCCATCGACGGGGAAACCATCACCCTGGCCACTGCCCTCGAGTTCGATCACGCTGCGGGTGACCCGGTGGTCAAGGTGCAGGCAATAGTCGCCACGCCGTCGCCCACGATCGAGGGCGACATCTGCTCGCCGGTGTTCCCCGGCACCTACAACGGTCGCGTGCTCGTCGATGGCGCGCCGGCGGCCAGCGGCTACCAGCTCACAGCCAGCATCGGTGACGCACAATGGGGTAGCGCCATCATCTCCGGCGGCCGCTACGCCATGGACATACCGGACCACATGCCGACGGTGAAGCCTTGCTTCGAGGGTGGCACCATCACCTTTGCCCTAAACGGGATGACCTGCGCGCCGGCCGAGGAGGGCGCAGACGAATGGGGCTCCGGCATTCGCGACGTCGACCTAGACTGTGCGCCCGTCGCGCCGCCGGTCACGCCCACCGTCGCGCCAGCCACCCCCACCACGAAGCCGCCGGCCACCCCGACGCTTGCGCCAACCAAGGTGCCATCCACTGGCGCTGGCGGGCTGTCCGGGGCGAGCTCCGGGTTGCCTCTGTGGGCCACGGCCCTGGCTAGCTGGGTCGGGCTGATGACTGTGGCCGGCCTGGGAACGCTGGTGGCAGCAAAGCGACGCTAGAGGCTTAGGTTCAAACGTTCACCACCCCGGCCGCCTCACTGGTCTCGAGGTTGCCGGGGTGGTTCTATTTCCGGCGCGAGGTGCTGGCGAGCCCCAGGCTAGGGCGTCGCCTACGCACCCAACAAGAGGAAATGCTGTGCTCGCTCGCTGTCAGGCGCTTCAGGCCCCCAAGCCCCACCGTCATTCCGTCGGCTTGAAGCTGGAGTCCCGCTAGCCGGCCGAGACCCCTGGCGCACCCCGACCAACCCTTACCAGCACCCCCACGCGAGAATTCCCCGGACCGTTTTTCTTCGAGGATGCCATCGATGCCTCATTCGTGGCACCCGATCGGATCGAGGCGCTCATCACGATGGCCATCAGCCAGGAGCGGACCTCCTACTGGACTCTTGAGAGGCGAAGAGCGGCGACATTCGGGTGGAGCCCCCGTCCGTAGCAGCTCTACCGCAAGAACAGGTGAACTGCTAAACGTCAAGGCCCCAGGCGAGCTCTCGCCTGGGGCCTCGGCTGTTTGGCCCTGGGAAAAAGGGCCCCTTCCTAACTGTTCCTCTGCCTGAGCGTCCACACAGCGCTACCGATGCCCGCCAGCATCAAAGCCATAGCACCGGCCAGCAAGGCCAAGGTGGGCCAAGCCGTGGTCGACGGCGTTGCACCGCTGCCTCCGGTCGACGGCAGTGTCGCTGGCGTGGCAGGAGCCACTGTCGGCGTTGGAGGCGCCACCGTCGGCAGGACGACCGGCGTCACCGCCGGCGTCGGCGTTGGAGGCGCCACCGTCGGCAGGACGACCGGTGTCACCGTCGGCATAGGTGTGGGCGTTGGCGTGGGCGTCGGTGTGGGCGTGGCCGTGGGCGTCGGCGTGGGTGTGGGCGTCGGTGTGGGTGTCGGCGTGGGTGTGGGTGGAGGCGGCACGAAGGTGTTGGTGATGGTGCAGACACCATCCGATACCAGGTGAACGTTGAGGCAGTCGCTCTCGTCGGGGCTCCAGCCAGTCGGTACCGTCTCGGTGGCGGTGCAGGTCGGGTCGCCGCCACCGTACCCCGTCACCGTGAAGACGGCCGGCGAACCCTCTGAGGCCTGCAGGGGCGTGGTGACGACGGCGCCGTCGGAGCAGGTCAGCGAGACGCTAACACTGGCGCCGCTGTCGGGGGTGAAGTCCTTGCGCACCACGAACTCCTCGCTGCGGAGGGTGTTGGTGATCGTGCACCCGCCATCCTCTACCAGGTCAACGTTGAGGCAGTCGCTCTCGTCGGGGCTCCAGCCAGTCGGTACCGTCTCGGTGGCGGTGCAGGTCGGTTCGCCGCCGCCGTACCCCGTCACCGTGAAGACGGCCGGCGAACCCTCTGAGGCCTGCAAGGGCGTGGTGACGACGGCGCCGTCGGAGCAGGTCAGGGAAACGCTAACGCTGGCGCCGCTGTCGGGGATGAAGTCCTTGTGCACCAAGAATTCGGCGCTCCGCAGGGTGTTTACGATCGTGCACGCACCGTCCCCTAGCAGGTCAACGTTGAGGCAGTCGCTCTGATTGGGGGTGTAGCCGACCGGTACCACCTCGGTGGCGGTGCAGGTGACGCCCTCCAGGAAGCCCTCAACGCTGAAGACGGCCGCCGCTGTCTCCGACGCCGGTAGCGGCGTGGTGACGACAGTGCCGCTGGAGCAATTGAGGGAGACGCTAACGCTGGCAGGGCTGTTGGGGATGAAGTTCTTGCTCACCACGAACTGGTTGCGGCGCAGCCTGTTCACGATCGTGCACTCACCCGCGCTGAGCGCCGCCTGGCAGGTACCAGTCGACTCATAGCCCGGGATCGGGATCGGGCCCTCGGTCGCCGTGCAGTTGGGATCGCCGCCGAATCCGCTTACCGTGAAGGTGACGGGCGACCCCTCGGACACGCTCTGCGCGTCAGAAGGATTCACCGTGGCAGAACCGCACTCCAGGGTCACCAGCACGCTCGCCATGCTGTCGTCGCTGAAGTCCTTGTGCACGGTGAACTGGGCGCTGTTAATGGCGTCATGGAAGGTGCAGGAGTCAGTGTCGCCCTGGCCGGTGATGGTCAGAGTGCCGCTGCAGTCATTGGAGACCTCGTGGTAGTTCGAGGGCTTGGCCGTCTCGTTGGCGCTGTAGGTGCCCGCAGGCACGTTGCTGAAGACGGCGTCGCCCGAGGCGTTGGCGCAAACCTGCCCCTTCCCGGGGTCGGGACTGAGGGTGAAGCAGAAGGACGTCAGGGGCGCCGAGCCCGAGTCCAGCACCTTGTGCACCGTGATGGTGCCGCTGTTGATGGCGTCATGGTAGGTGCAGGAGTCAGTGTCGCCCTGGCCGGTGATGGTGAGGGTGCCGTTGCAGTTGTTAGAGACCTCGTGGTAGCCGGGGGGCTTGGACGTCTCGTTGGCACTGTAAGTTCCCCCGGGGACGTTGGTAAAGACAGCATCGCCAGAGGCGTTGGCGCAAACCTGGCCCTTCCCGGGGTCGGGACTGAGGGTGAAGCAGAAGGAGGTCAGGGGCGCCGAGCCGGAGTCCAGCACCTTGTGCACCGTCAGAGTGCCGGTGTTAATGGCGTCATGGAAGGTGCAGGAGTCAGTGTCGCCCTGGCCGGTGATGGTCAGAGTGCCGCTGCAGTTATTGGAGACCTCGTGGTAGTTGGCGGGCTTGGCCGTCTCGTTGGCGCTGTAGGTGCCCGCAGGGACGTTGCTGAAGACAGCATCGCCGGAGGCGTTGGCGCAAACCTGCCCCTTCCCGGGGTCCGGACTGAGGGTGAAGCAGAAGGACGTCAGAGGCGCCGAGCCCGAGTCCAGCACCTTGTGCACCGTCAGAGTGCCGCTGTTGATGGCGTCATGGTAGGTGCAGGAGTCAGAGTCGCCCTGGCCGGTGATGATCAGGGTGCCGCTGCAGTCATTGGAGACCTCGTGGTAGTCGGCGGGCTTGGCCGTCTCGTTGGCGCTGTAGGTGCCGGCGGGGACGTTGGTGAAGACAGCATCGCCGGAGGCGTTGGCGCAAACCTGGCCCTTCCCGGGGTCGGGACTGAGGGTGAAGCAGAAGGAGGTCAGAGGCGCCGAGCCCGAGTCCAGCACCTTGTGCACCGTCAGAGTGCCGCTGTTGATGGCGTCATGGTAGGTGCAGGAGTCAGTGTCGCCCTGGCCGGTGATGGTCAGGGTGTCGCTGCAGTCATTGGAGACCTCGTGGTAGTTGGCGGGCTTGGCCGTCTCGTTGGCGCTGTAGGTGCCGGCGGGGACGTTGGTGAAGACAGCATCGCCGGAGGCGTTGGCGCAAACCTGGCCCTTCCCGGGGTCCGGACTGAGGGTGAAGCAGAAGGACGTCAGGGGCGCTGAGCCCGAGTCCAGCACCTTGTGCACCGTGATGGTGCCGCTGTTAATGGCGTCATGGTAGGTGCAGGAGTCAGTGTCGCCCTGGCCGGTGATGGTGAGGGTGCCGTTGCAGTTGTTAGAGACCTCGTGGTAGCCGGGGGGCTTGGACGTCTCGTTGGCACTGTAAGTTCCCCCGGGGACGTTGGTAAAGACAGCATCGCCAGAGGCGTTGGCGCAAACCTGGCCCTTCCCGGGGTCGGGACTGAGGGTGAAGCAGAAGGAGGTCAGGGGCGCCGAGCCGGAGTCCAGCACCTTGTGCACCGTCAGAGTGCCGGTGTTAATGGCGTCATGGAAGGTGCAGGAGTCAGTGTCGCCCTGGCCGGTGATGGTCAGAGTGCCGCTGCAGTTATTGGAGACCTCGTGGTAGTTGGCGGGCTTGGCCGTCTCGTTGGCGCTGTAGGTGCCCGCAGGGACGTTGCTGAAGACAGCATCGCCGGAGGCGTTGGCGCAAACCTGCCCCTTCCCGGGGTCCGGACTGAGGGTGAAGCAGAAGGACGTCAGGGGCGCCGAGCCCGAGTCCAGCACCTTGTGCACCGTCAGAGTGCCGGTGGCCGCGAAGATGTTCTTGATGCAGACTGTGGCGTTGCTTGTCCCTGCCGCCACGGTGTTCGCGGCGGTGTAAGACATCGTCAGCGAACACGAGATGAGGCCTGACTGGACGGAGTAGCCGTTCAGCGCCCACCCGGTGGGGGGCGTGCTCTCCGTCACGACATGAGAGAGGTTGAAGGGGACGACGAAGTCCTGGTAGTCATTGGGGTCGGCGCCGCCGGCCTCGATGCTCCAGGGGCTCGTGGTGGGTGTGTTCGGGGCGTTGGTGATGGTCCCTGCGAACGTCGCGGGCAGACCGCCTCCGGTGGTGATCTTCGCTACCCGAATGGTGCGGCAGCCGATGGCGTTCATGAGCGCATCAGACAGACCAGAGAAGTCAACGGGATAGTATGAGCCGCCGCCGATCTCCGTCATCACTGCTTGTGCCCAGGCGGCATCGCCAGCGTCCGTGAACGGTAGGCCGGTGTCGCCCTCGCCGACATAGACGGCGAACACGACATAGCCAGCAGACCGCGCGGAGTTGGCGGCGGGAATAGCAAGATTTGCGGCATTCAGCCAACCGGCCGGGTCGCTGGGGTAGTCGTACCCGCCAGAAGGTATGTTAGGTGAACCGTCCGTGACCACGAACATGATGTTGGGGGCATCGGGCCGATCGCCCGCGTTGTTGCCCAGGGCTGTATTGATTCCCACCGCAGTGGGAGTGCGACCGTATGGGTAGGACAAGGCATTCACCGCCGTCTTGAAGGTAGCATCGTCAACGAAGCCCCCCGTGATGGCGGACACGCTGTACTCCTGGAACTCCGTGCCGCTGTAGAGTCCGTCACCGCCAGCCCCCTGGAAGGCGCCCACGAAACCGGTGATACCGGCCTGGAGGGCCGGAAGGTTCGAAGGTTGGCCACCCTGGGCGCCGATGGAGCCGGACATGTCGATGACGAAGTTGAAGTCGGCCTTGTTGCAGGCGCCAGGCGTGACCTGCGGGTTGGCGGTGCCCTGTATCAGTTGACCGATGGGCGGATCCGGCGCCGTGAGCCGCAGCTCGACCTTATCGATGAGCGCGCCGCAGTCGTCGCTGTTGTTGGGCATGCAGTCCATGGAGAGGTACACTGTGAAGCTCGAACCCGCACCCGCCACGTCATTGCGAAGGCTACTGTTCGAGTAGGACTGCGGTGTGCCCAGGGCCTTGCTTCCGTACCCATCGTCGTCCCCACTAGAACCGACCTTGAGCTGGCCCGGATCGTCGGACTGTGTCGCCCACACCCGGACCTCCGCGCTGTCAAGGTTGACCCCGCCCAGGCCAGACAGGTCGAAGGTAATCGACAGGTCATCATCGCCTGTACCTGTGTCGGGCGACGTGCTCTTGTCATCCGTCTCAAGGTTGACGCGATTGGTGTTTCCAGTTCCTTGGTCGCTTAGCTGAGCAGCGGTGGCGTTGTTTGCACAATCGCCGGGCGGGTTGGGGTCGTCCTCGGTTTGACTGGCGTCACTGCAGTTGGCTGCAGCGATGGAGGGGACGATGGTCTCCGCTTCCGCCGAACCGCTGAAGCGAAGCGCTAGGGGCACCGCCGACATGATGCCGCCCAAGAGGAGCAAAGTGCACGCCGCCAGGAGAAGCCCTTTGCTGAAACGAGTCTTTGTCCTCATGCCTATTCCTCCCTATCTCACCGATGTGGGAAACGGCACCGGTTGTGGCACCGCTTTATGTGAACGTATGCTTTCCAGGATCATGACACCTTTCCGCCCCGATGAGGAACCAGTCCACAGCGAGGTATGCCGGAGGTGGCTCCCTTCTTATAGTAATCATGCCTGGAACCAGGCGGAAAGAGTAGTGAATGGCAGCGCCAGCAGGGTAAATTGAGGGTGAAAAATGGTGAATGCTAGCCGCAGCCAAGAGGAAGGCCCGCCCCTATTGGCAGGGACGGGCCTACGGCATAGCAAAAGGCGGGCCGCCAAGGGCGGGAGGGGACCCATCCCTTGATTTAGAGCACTTGTCTCCATGACCCGCCATATACTAAGACGCGCTGGAGTGGAAAAAGATTCGTCCCGCAACGACCTTTTCCCCGCCCTCTCGGCACATTCTAGGCAGCCGCAAGGTGCTTGCCTCCCTTGTGAAACCGCCTCCTCGACCTCCTCAGCGCCTGCCTAACGATTATATGCTATTCAAAGGGTGAATGAGTATGGCTGACAGATACGAAAGCGACGGCGCCGACGGCGGCCAATGGCCGCAATTATCCGCTATTCGCGGCCCTGCCGTGGGCCACTAGGCGTTAGCAAGGAGATATGACGTGCCCGGGAAGGGTGAAAACAAGGCGAGTGAAAGACGCTTGCTGGCGCTTGATCGGCAGATCCGGGCGCTGGAGGAGTGCGGCTGTGGTGCCCTGTTGGGCAAGGCCCTTAGAGACGGCAGGAAGAGAGAAGGAGGAAAGGCCTAGCCCCGCGCAGACTAGCCCGTCAGGTTTCGATTCTGGGGCGTCTGGTAGGGTTTCTGCTTAGGCGCTACGGCCAGCCCATCGCTATCGCGAACCACACGATGGCGTCGGCCAGCAGCAGGACCGCCAGGGTCTCGACCAAGAGATACCCCTCGTATCCGGCTAGCCAGCGCGAGGGAAAGGCAAGGCTCTACGGCGTGCACCGGATCATGAGTACGCGCTTGGCCGGGAACACCAACAAGTCCAGAACGTTGACCTCGCTGTCAGCGTTCAGGTCGAAACGCGGGTCGTAGTTCGGGTCACCGGCGTGGGTCATCAGCACGCCCCTGGCTGGATATAGCAGTAGGTCCAGGACGTTGACCCACCTGTCCATGTTGATGTCTGGTGGCCAGGCGTCGTCGATGCCGTTGTCCGGGCAGGCGTTCAGAGGGTCGGTGCCAACGTACTCTTCGTCGGCAGTGGTGAAGCCATCGCAGTCTTCGTCCCCGAGAGGCACGTACCACGGCGTCGCTGCCGTGGGGCAATTATCGCAGGCGTCGCCCCATGCGTCGCCGTCGGCATTGGCCTGGTCGGGGTTGGGCACGCTCTCACAGTTATCATCCTCATTGGCCACCTGGTCACAGTCAATGTCGCCGGGGCGTCTGTTGGCTTCGTCGGAGTACCCCGCGCTCTCATAAGTGCCTAGGAAGTCGTAATCGACGAGTTCGATGTGGTTGAGTCTTAGTATCCACTTGTAGCCCCACTTGCACGGAACCACCAACTGCATCTCTGTTAGAGGCTCGCCATCGCTCTCGTAGGCCAGGATTATATCGTCACGCATGGCTGTGGTGACTGTTAGGTCGGTCGTAAAACCGTCATCAGCGTAGAAAGCAACCTTCACCGCCTCCGGAGAGACACCAGCCTGTTCGAGTATGAATGCGAGGCTCACTCCGGTCCAGTTACCTTCAGCGAGCGGAGTCGCAGGCCGGCCAACGCAGTACAGTTGAGCGTACACCGTCGTTGTCGGCATTGCGAGGAGGTCGCCGAAGGTCAGACTCAGAGGAGATTGAACGAGCCCATCTACAACCAGCGTCCATTCTGACTGAACACCGCTGCCCGACGTAGGCGTCGCGGTGGGCGTAGGTGTAGATGCGGAGCCGAATGCAACCCCAAGGCTCAGGGCCAGCACACCTGCCAGAACCATGAAGGCAACCTTGCTCCCCCGGTCTCGCATAGCAAACCCTGTTTCTCAGAGTCAAACCACTGACGGAGAAAAGAACAGAGCCGCTATCCTTCTCCACCCCATCCCTGAAGCGGCACCTGTTCTTTTCTACTTCCATCTTATGCCGGCACCGAACGGATCGGGCACGTCGGCAAATACTCATTCCCGCGGCACCGGCAGCCCCTATCCTGCGATCGATGCAGTAGATAGAGGTCACAGACCGGCTGGCATGGGCGTTGGAGGCTGGGCGTTTTCGGGGCTGGCCCGCCCGCCACCACGAGCCACAGAATGGCATTGGCCACCAGTAGGACGGCCAGGGTCTCTATGAGGAGCAGGCCTTTCGTGCTGGTCTCCGGTTACCTAAGGGCCGTAAAGACAAGATTTGGCGAGCGGACTCCACCCTGAAAGTCTGGTACTGCTAGCGCCCTTGGGCCATCTCCCTACGGCGACCAGGCGGGGAGCCCGTCTTCAGCAGGGTTGTTGGTGAGGTTGGTCTGGCCGGAACCGTCGGCGTTCATCACATGGACCTCAAAGTTGCCGTCGCGGTCGGAGTGGAAGGCGATGCGGCTGCCGTCGGGAGACCAGGCGGGGTGGACGTCACCGGCGGGGTTGTCGGTGAGGCGGGTCTGGCCGGAGCCGTCGGCGTTCATCACGTAGATCTCGGCATTGCCGTCGCGGTTGGACGTGAAGGCGATGCGGCTGCCGTCGGGAGACCAGGCGGGGAGCCCGTCTTCAGCAGGGTTGTTGGTGAGGTTGGTCTGGCCGGAACCGTCGGCGTTCATCACGTAGATCTCGGCATTGCCGTCGCGGTCGGAGTGGAAGGCGATGCGGCTGCCGTCGGGAGACCAGGCGGGGTCGACGTCACCGGCGGGGTTGTTGGTGAGGTTGGTCTGGCCGGAACCGTCGGCGTTCATCGCATAGACCTCGCGGTTGCCATCGCGGTCGGAGTGGAAGGCGATGCGGCGGCCGTCGGGAGACCAGGCGGCCACGCCCTCTATGGCGGGGTTGTTGGTGAGGCGGGTCTGGCCGGACCCGTCGGCGTTCATCACGTAGATCTCGGCATTGCCGTCGCGGTCGGACGTGAAGGCGATGCGGCGGCCGTCGGGAGACCAGGCCGGGCCAAAATCCTCGGCCGGGTTGTTGGTAAGGTTGGTCTGGTCGGAGCCGTCGGCGTTCATCGCATAGACCTCGCGGTTGCCATCGCGGTCGGAGTGGAAGGCGATCTTGCTCCCAGCGGGGGGGCTAACCGTAGGGGAGGCTGTCGGACGGGTGGTCGGCTCCTCGGCTGTGGGCGCCCCGCCCCCGCCTCCGCCGCAGGCGGCGAAAAGGGCCGCCAGACAGACGGCAAAAAAGAAGCCTATTGCCAAGCTCGCTGTCTTCATTGCGCTGCCTCCATGATCGCTGTGCGTCTCCAACTCACGCCCACCTCATCCTACTGGCAGGCGCAAACGGCGTCAAGAAGAAAGCATCGCTTACCCTAGCGGCTGGCAGGCAACGCCGCCGCTGTCACCATCCCAGTTGGGTGCTTTCATACACCTCCAGCTCGATGGCGTTGGCCGGCGGCAGGAGGGCCAGCGGTCTATCTACACTACGGAACCAAGCCCGTTGGGACGGTCCCCTACGGCGACCAGGCGGGGGCACTGTCAGCACCCGGGCTGTCGGTGAGGCGGGTCTGGCCAGAGCCGTCGGCGTTCATCACGTACACCTCAAAGTTGCCCTCGCGGTCGGAGTGGAAGGCGATGCGGCTGCCGTCGGGAGACCAGGCGGGGTCGACGTCACCCGCGGGGTTGTCGGTGAGGTTGGTCTGGCCGGAACCGTCGGCGTTCATCACGTACACCTCGAAGTTGCCGCCGCGGTCGGAGTGGAAGGCGATGCGGCTGCCGTCGGGAGACCAGGCGGCCACGCCCTCTATGGCGGGGTTGTCGGTGAGGCGGGTCTGGCTGGACCCGTCGGCGTTCATCACGTAGATCTCGGCATTGCCGTCGCGGAAGGAGGCGAAGGCGATGCGGCTGCCGTCGGGAGACCAGGCGGGCATCCAGTCGTTGGACGGGCTGTTGGTGAGGCGGGTGACGCCGGAGCCTTCGGCGTTCATCACGTAGACCTCGGTGTTGCCCTCACGGTCGGAGGCGAAAGCGATGCGGCTGCTGTCGGGCGACCAGGCGGGATCAAAATCGCCGCCGGGGTTGTTGGTGAGGTTGGTCTGGCCGGAGCCGTCGGCGTTCATGACGTAGACCTCCAAGTTGCCGTCGCGGTTGGACGTGAAGGCGATGCGGCGGCCGTCGGGAGACCAGGCCGGGCCAAAATCCTCGGCCGGGTTGTTGGTAAGGTTGGTCTGGTCGGAGCCGTCGGCGTTCATCACGTAGACCTCGCCATTGCCGTCGCGGTCGGAGTAGAAGGCGATCTTGCCCCCAGCGGGGGGGCTAACCGTAGGGGAGGCTGTCGGACGGGTGGTCGGCTCCTCGGCCGTGGGTGCGCCGCCCCCGCCTCCGCCACAAGCGGCCAGAGACGCCGCCAGGCAGACGACAAGGAGAAAAGCCATTGCCAAGCTCGCTGTCTTCACTGTGCTGCCTCCATCCTTGGGCATCGCCCACGCCTCCATCCTACTCGCAGCCGCGAGCGTTGGCAAGGGAAGGGCGACGGTCTAGGCTCGGCGCTTCAGTCATCTGCTATTCAAGGCTCTCTTGAATAGCAGATGACTATACCATTTTCGATACGGCCCGCGCTTCTGGGGGCACAGCGCTAAGACGGCAATAATTGGGAAGCAGGCACTCTACCAACTGAGTTACACCCGCTCGTTTTCTATCTGTTTACAGAGGATAACTGACTGATAGCGAAACCCGCCCCTTGGTCAGAGGCGGGCCCAGCGTCCGGGTTCCAAGAGCTGGAGGGGTGCGGCCCTTGCTTACCCATCTAACAGAACGTCGCCAGCCCCAACTGGATTCGGGTGATCGGCGAACACTAAGAAAAAAGCGATAGCAAACAATTGCCAGGGCTATTGACAAACAATGCTAAACAGGTATCATAGCGCTAGTATTGACTGACGAGCAGGTGATAGGTGCCTGCAGGAGAGCCTTGGGGCCACAGCAACAGTTGCAGCGTCGAGCTTGCCCTTGTCTCCATGGCGAGACAGCGGGTGGGCTTTCTGAAGGAATCATCAAGCGGCAGGGTTTCTGTCTCCCCTGTTCAGGCTTGGCCTGAAACTGAGCGGGGGGAGAGCCCTGTGCTTTTTGAGGTAAGGAGGGATAGCGAATGAAGGCTAAGCGTGGTGTGATATGCCCACTGGCAGTCCTAGCGGTATTGCTGGCGGTGGTTGGGTTCATGGCCCAGTGGGACACGGCAAAGGCTGCTGGCAAGTACGAGCCGACCATGTCCTGCAGCGTCTCTGACCCTACCGCGGGAGCCAATGCAGACGTCGTCAGGCTGTTTAACGTTGCCGCAGGCGACTACAACTACAAGAAGACGGTTGACTTCTTGCCGGCAGAGTTCGGCATGAACGCGGACCTCCCGGTGGGGGCCTGGGCCGCCGACCTGGAGGCTCTGAGTACCCTGGGGCTCTTGAACGCCACCTGCACAACCGCGCTAAATGTGCTCTTTCACCTGTTCAACGGCACTGTCGACACGTCAAACACGGTGACCTTTACGGACAGCTACGGTGACCTTGACAGCAACGGCGTTACCGACGGTGTGGAGAAGTATCCGGACTTCCTGAACACCCTCTTCCCCGGACAGACTCCCACGATACGCCTGTTCGGGATGACGACTGTGGCTGGCACGCCGGTGACCATGAACGTCGTCATCTTCGAGCCGGGAACGCCCGTGTTGGGCCAAGCGCCTGATGCAAGCCTCGGCCGCGCCATTGTAAACGTTCTCAACAATCCCGCTGCTATGCTGGCACCCAACGCTATAACCGACTTCTGCACGCCTCTGATGGCCAAGACCACATTATTCGGGATCACCAAGACGGACCCTGCCATAACATCGGTTGAGGGCGGCACACCATTCATGAGCAACCCCACGACGGCTGGCGATTACACCTGCACGAGCTGGGGCGTAAACAGGCTGGACGCCGACGCCGACGGCTTGGAGAGCTATCAGGACACCTGCCCCTTTGACGTCAACTTGGGCGAGGACGTTGACAGAGACGGCCTCGACGCGGCCTGTGATCCCGACGACGACGTGAACGAGAACGGTGGCGACTACGATGTCGACGTCTTCTTGAACCGCGGCGACCTTTGTCCCCTGGTAGCCAACGGACCGAACGACGCAGACAACCAGACTGACACCGACGGGGACGACATAGGCGACGCCTGCGACTTGGTGGGGGAGGGGGGGATAGGCCTCGGTCCCACCGTACCCGACGGCGAGGCTATTGAGGCCTGGAACACCGGCACAATCACCATTACCGGCGCTGGGGCAGCCGAGACACCCACAGTTGCGCCTACGGAGGAGCCCGCCGAAACGGTCATCGCGCCGCCGCCGGTGACACCCACGACCGCGCCCACGACCGCTCCGACGACCGCGCCCACTACCGCACCCACTACCGCACCCACGACTGCGCCCACGACCCCCAAGGCCACAACCACCCCGGCTCCCGTGGTTGGCGGAGCGGGCCTGCTGGGCTCCGATGGCGGCTTCCCTGTGTGGGCCATATACTTCATCGGTGTGGCAGCAGCCCTGATGCTGGGCAGCATGGGCATGGTGGCCACGGTCGTCTGGCGCCGCAGGCCGTAGAGCCTCCGACCTTAGCTAGACTCTAAAGGGCCGGCTCCGCTTGTCGGAGCTGGCCCTTTATTGCCAAAAGCGCCCGGCAAACCAATAGCCGCCTGAGGGGCGGCTATTGGCATCTGGGATATACTAGGAAGACCGTAACGGAGCAGCTTCGCTGGCGTCCTAGTTGATAGCCTACTTCCAAACTCATAAGGAGGAGCATAATATGCCAGTAAGGGTCGGTATCAACGGCTTCGGTCGTGTTGGCCGGCAGGTGTTCAAGGCCATCCGCGATTACCATGGCAGCGCCCTGGAGGTGGTGGCCGTCAACGACCTCACCGACCCCAGGACCAACGCTCACCTGCTCAAGTACGACAGCAACTACGGCGTCTTTCCCGCCCACATCGAGGCCAGGGAGGATGCCATCCTGGTGGACGGGCAGACGGTGAAGGTCTTGGCCGAGCGCGACCCGGGGAGCATCCCCTGGGGCGAGTTTGGGGTGGAGATCGTGGTGGAGGCGACAGGCCGGTTCACCGATGCCCAGAAGGCGGTGGCTCACACTCAGGCCGGGGTCAAGAAGGTGATCATCACCGCCCCCGCCAAGAACGAAGACCTGACCGTCGTGCTGGGTGTCAACGAGGAGATGTACGACCGCCAGAAGCATACGGTCATCTCCAACGCCTCCTGCACCACCAACTGCATCGCGCCGGTAGTGAAGGTTCTGCACGACAACTTCGGCATCGAGAAGGGGTTCATGACCACCATCCATGCCTACACCAACGACCAAGTCATCCTGGACACGGTTCACAAGGACCTGCGGCGGGCTCGTGCCGCCGCCCTCAACATCATCCCCACCACTACTGGGGCTGCCCGCGCTGTGACCTTGGTCATGCCGGCGCTCAAGGGCAGGCTGGATGGCATGGCCTTACGCGTTCCCACACCCACCGTCTCTGTGTGCGACTTTGTGGCAACTCTGGAGAAGACGATAACCAAAGAGGAGGCAAACCAGGCGTTCAAGGACGCCGCCTCGGAGTCGCTGCGGGGCATCCTTGAGTACACCGAGGAACCCCTGGTGAGCAGCGACTTCAAGGGCAATCCCGCCAGCTCCATCGTCGACGGGCTGGGCACCATGGTTCTTGCTGGCAATATGGTGAAGGTGCTGGCCTGGTACGATAACGAATGGGGCTACGCCTGCCGCACAGCCGACCTCTGCTCCTACATCGTCCAGAAAGGACTGTAGAACGCCCGCATCCGGCCAACTGCTGGCGACAGACTGAGAAGGGCGCGCGGCCAGTGCTTATCCTGGCTTCTGGGCGCATGCCCTGAAGTGCCTCGCCACCACGCCGGCAAGACAATGTGACCTATCGCCCCCAAGGATACTAGAATGTTCAAGGCTGTTGCTAGCTGGCAGCTTGGGCTGCCGTTTGACGCCGCTCTCCTTCCGTTCTAAAATCGGGATAGTCATGTTCGAAGGGCTAACCGAAAAGCTCCAGAAGGTATTTCGCCGCCTGGGTAGCGGCGGCACCATCACCGAGAAGGACCTAGACGAGGCCCTGCGAGAGGTGCGCCTGGCCCTCCTAGAGGCCGATGTCCACTTTCGGGTGGTGCGGCAGTTCATCGAGCGGCTGCGAGAGCGCGCGCTGGGGGCCCAGGTGCTGCAGAGCCTCACCCCCATGCAGCAGGTCATCGATATCGTCAACCAAGAGCTAATCCAAACCCTGGGCGGCAGCCAGAGCCAGCTCCAGCGGGCCAAGCAGTCGCCCACAGTCGTCATGCTGGTGGGCCTAAAGGGGTCGGGCAAGACCACCACCGCCGCCAAGCTAGCCCTCCATCTGCGACAGGGCGGCGACCGTCCCCTGCTGGTGGCCGCCGACCCCCAGCGCGTGGCCGCTGCCGAGCAACTGGAGGCCCTGGGCAAGGAGCTCAACATCCCCGTGTATAGCGAGGACGGCGGCGCCCGCCCGCTCCAGATCTGCGAGCACGCTTTGAGGGAAGCCCGCCGCCTGGGCATCACCACTGTCATTGTTGACACCGCGGGCTATCTTCAGATGGACGAGAAATCCCTGG
>Ga0315277_10002761_pt1 | contig 24173 bp, 20 predicted proteins | sample YL17G05_15_MG_FD_203695 | JGI IMG/M metagenome (GOLD analysis project Ga0315277, IMG submission 203695) | Sediment microbial communities from Yellowstone Lake, YNP, Wyoming, USA - YL17G05_15 | ecosystem: Environmental > Aquatic > Freshwater > Lake > Sediment | place: USA: Wyoming | collected... | reverse complement strand
ACTTGGCCGGGTCGGTGACCTTGAACCAGGTGTCGGAGCAGGTCTCTTCGCAGATGTGGCAGCCGACACACAGTTCAGGATCGAAGGACAAGACTTTCATGGTGCTATCCCCCTTGAATGTGATATGTGATCGCGTACAGGTTCGAAGGCGCAGGGCCTTCGCCAGGTTCCATCAGGTGTTCCACTGGTAGGGGCTAATATTGTATCACAAGTGGGCGGAAAGGCCAAAAAGGCCGCCCGAGGAGGCCGACGGGCGATGAACTCGCCCGTCTACGGAACAGCATCCGGTGAACCGGACTTGAATCCAGAGAGAAGCCCGATTGATCGGGTGACGCTGTTTCAGATGCGCCCCATATCGCGCCCCATCCACGGCCTTTACGCCCCATCAAACCGCCAGGTAGCGTGTCCCTCTTGAGTTCCCCGGCTAGTCCCCCTTGACCTTGTACTTGTACGTGTGCACCCGCTGACACGCCGGCTCACCGCGAGGGGAGACGAGGATGGTCTGGCCCCAGGCTTTCATGGGGTCGGGGGGCTCTGACCACGGGACGGGCTTCAAGGTGTCCCCTTCCATCTCCAGCCAGTGGATCCAGGCGGCCACATCTTTGCCGAAATCGCGGCCAGCGACGGCGACCAGGTGGTCGTGGGCATGCTCGGCCAGGAGCGTGCGCACGTCGTCGAGGTAGTTGATGAGGATGACCCCTCCGGCGGGACTGCCGCAGCGGGCCAACACCCGGCCGATGACGACCTCCAGGTAGGCCGCGCGTTCCTGGAGATAGTCCGCCTGGAAGCCGCTGCGCAGTTCCTTGTGGCGGAACGGGGGGTAACTGTGCAACTGCTGCAGAATCGGGGCGGCGGCCGGGTCGCCCAGTTGCTCTGCGCCGAGGCACACGGCGTCCACGTAGTGGAACACACACCTGGCCTGGCTCCAGATGTCCTCGTCGGTGGCCGTCTCCAGCAGGTCCACCACGCGCTGCCAGACCGGGAGGGCACGGCGGTCGCGCGCCAGCCCCAGGGAATAGAGCAGGTGGACCACGTCCGGCATGGCGGCCTGGTCGGGCGCGTATTTGTCGGCCAGGCGGACGGCCGCCACGCGCTCGGGCAGACAGTCCCCGGCGAGTTGTTGCTGGATCGCGGAGACCAGCACCAAGACTCCTGCCGCTGAGCCCACCAGCGCCAGGGCCTGGGCCAGGAGCACCCGGCGAGCGCCTGCGGCCTGGCCCAGCGCCCGTTCCAGGAGTGGGACGGCGCGGGGGCCGGCACAACAGACGTCCACCAGCGGGATGCGGCCCCGGTATACTTCGTGCAGTTCCATGTCCGAGTAGTCACGGAGGGAACGATCGGCGGTGAGCGCGCCAATGAGGGCCTCGAGTTCGGCATCGGTGTAGTGCAAGGGTTCCAACGGGCGATGGAGCACCTGCACGGGCAGGACGCCGAGGCGGGCGAGCCGGGTTTGCAGGGCCTGGACGTCAATCGTGCGCGGCGTCTGGCCCTGGCGGATCGCCTGGGCGGCAGCCAGGCCGGCTACGCCGCCCAGATTCTCCAGGTCCGGTTGCATGCGGATCGCCGACAGGGCATCACGGAGGGCAGACAGGGCCTTGCCGACCACCAGGATGTTCTCTAACCCACCGGGAAGTAGTGCCCGGTACGGGATCTCGATCTCCAGGTGCGGGGGAATCAGCCCGCAGCGCATCCAGTCGGACGAGATCTGGCCCTTGATGTCATTGTTGCTGAAGGCAACGGTGACGGCGTCGGGCCAGCAGCGCTGCAGGAGTTGATCCGTGAGGGTAAGGACGGCATCCCCCCACACGTGGCGGCTTTCCCTGGGCGCGACGTAGAGGCCGTGGTCGTGACAAGCGTCCCGGCGGCGGCCGGCCAGGATCGCGCGGGTGGTGTCCTCCACGTTGGAGACGTCCACCATGCTGGTAAAGTTGTTCCAGGTGCGCCCGGGGGTGGCGATCTGGGGCAGGGAGTACCACATGACGGCGTGGTCGCGCATCGAGCCGTAGGTGGTCGCGGCCCCAGCATAGGCGGCCACGTCGCCATCGCCGGTGGCGTCCACGACGACCCGACCCAGGAGCGCCGCCGGGCCGGCGCGCGTGGCGACGACGACCCCACGCACCGCGTTCCCCTGCACGACGGCGCCGATGGCCGGGGCGTTGAGCAGCATCTCGACGCCCGCATCCTGGGCCTCGTACAGCCAGGCGTGGGTCTTGGCCTCGACGTTCCAGCGGGGCCAGTCCAGGTCGTCGGGCCTGGGCTGGCTCAGGTAGTCGTGGGCCCGGTTGACCCAGCCCACGACGCTGGCGACGAATCCGCGACGGTTGCCACACCAGTAACTGTCCACGCCGCCGTAGGTGCCGGTGCCGCCCAGGCCGGGGTTCATCTCGACGATGCAGGTACGCATCCCCTGACGGGCGGCCACGACCGCGGCGACCGCGCCGCTGGTCCCGCCGCCGACGACCAGCACGTCCACGTCGCACAGGACGGGGACCTGGGTGGGGCGCACGGGGTGCAGCCGGTAGGGGCGGCCGCGTTGCGGGCTTGCCGGCTCCGCGACGCGCAGGCCTTGCGAGGGGGACGCAGGAGGCCAGGCCTCCTGGGCCACGGATGGCGGCAAGGCTCGTGCTGGGGCAGCGGCGAGTTCCCAGTGTGCGTCCCAGATGCGGGCCAGGGAGGCGCCGAGGGAGGGGGACAGGAGGGGGTCGCGGATGCACGCTTGCAGGGCCGGCTCCACCCGCGCGGCCTCGTTCAAGCACCACAGGCCGGGGAGGGGGGCGGCGAAGGAGGAGAGGAGAGGGAAGGGAGGGAAGGGAGGGAAGCCGGTTGCCTCACGATCTACACGGACGGCAAGGGTGCCCAGCGGCGCCACCCATTCAGGTGTGGGGCCAGCCAGGCGAGAGGTGTACGGTCCGTGCGACTCGTAGGAGAGGGTGGCCAGGTGAGCGCCGCGAAAGGCGGGGACGTGAGATAGCAGGTAGGCCGCCACGTCCATCGCTTTCTGCCGGGCAGCGACCTCGCGCCGGGTTAGGGCCAGGGGGGTGGCGGCCGGGTTGGGCAGGGCCAATTCCAATTCGACCAGCACGTGGCCCTGGCCGCGGTACCCGCGGTGCAGGAGAACGCGATGGCCAACGAGGCCCAGGGAGGGTGGCACGGGCAAGACAGCCTCTGCAAGGGGTGCCATGCCGTCGAGCTCCAGCGCCCAGGAGACGTAGACCAGGCCAGGAGGTTCTGCCTCGAACTCCGCACCCGCGAGCCTGGCTACCAGGGCGGTCTCGGATGCGTCCACGAGGAGGCGGCACTCCAGCACCTGGCGTCCGGACTCGTTCCCGATGACTACGCCTTGCAGGCTGTCGCCTTCGGCGCACAGACCGACGGGGGTACTGGCGTAGAGAAGTTTGACCCCGGCGTCCAGGAGGAGGTCCTCCAGGCGGATCTTGACGGCGTCTGGATGGAGTGGGAATTCGCCGGCCAGCGGGGCGGTGCGGCTGGCCTCAATGCAGGCGGAGACGACCTCCGGCAAGGCCGAGGGGTCAGCCCCGGCGGGGAGGGGAATCCAGGGGCGCAGAGTGGCGGTGATTTCGCGCCCCAGGTAGGTGCGGGATTCGACCAGGGCGACCCGGCGGCCGGTCCTGGCCAGGGTCAGGGCGGCGGCCACGCCGGCCAGGGAGCCGCCGATCACGAGGGCGTCGGAGATATAGAGGATCGGCAAAGCCTGGCGGTCAAGGATCACGGTTCCCATAGCACTGGCCTCGGGACGGTAAGTATAACCGGTTTTGCCGAACGTGCCACTGCGGCCTGCGTTAACGGGTGCCCGTCAAGTTCTTGCGTGCCAACGCCAGAACGTGATTTTGCGTGAAAGGCGAAGCAAAACGGTTGACGGGCGTCGAATTCTGTGCTAGAATAGAGTTCGAGCGTTGATTTTCAAACCTGACAGGGGCAAGTATGAATAGGGAGCAAACCCAACCTTCCAAAGGGGCCATGGACGACCTGGACAAACTCATCCTGCAGACGCTGCAGGCAGACGGACGGGCTGCTTTCACGCAGATCGCCAAGCAGGCCGGGGTGTCCGAGACGACGATCCGCGCCCGCTACCGGAACCTGGTCGAGGAGGGCATCATCCGCAACGTGGGGATCGTGGACCCGTATGCGCTGGGCTTTCAGGCCCCGGCCCTGATCGGCGTGGCAGTTGAGCCAGGCACGGTGGACCAGGTGGCCCGGGCGATCACGGACCTGCCCGAGGTCAGTTACCTGGTCATGACGCTGGGCCGCTTCGACCTGATGATCGAGGTGTTTTGCCGCGACCTGCAGCATCTGACCCGGCTGCTGACCCAGCAACTCCAGATGATTCCCGGCATCCGCGCGCTGGAGACGCTGATGATCGCCCGCAGTTACAAGTTGAGTTATCGGTGGTCGCCGACGTGGGAGGCGGAGGAGTAATGCGTAATTCGTAATGCGTAATGCGTGAAACGTGAAGCGTGAGGCGTGACAGAATACGGAATATGGACCACGGAACACGAATCACGAATCACGGAATACGTCAGGCGCAATGCGTCAGCAAAGGAGGTGCGGACATGAGTATGCGTATCGGAATTCGGCGGGAGGACAAGAGCCGGTGGGAACGGCGTGTGCCGGTGACCCCGGAGGATGCCAGGAGGCTCAAGGAGAAGCATGGCATCGAAGTCTGGGTGCAACCTTCGCCCATCCGCGTCTTTGCGGAAGAAGAGTTCATCCAGGCGGGCGCCACGGTGCGGGAGAACCTGTCCCCCTGCCCGGTCGTCTTGGCGGTCAAAGAGATACCGGAGGACTTGTTCGAGCCGGGCAAGGCGTACGTGTTTTTCGCCCACGTGGTCAAGGGCCAGCCGTACAACATGCCCATGCTCAGGAAAATCCTGGACCTGGGCTGCACGCTGATTGACTATGAAAAGATCGCCGACGATCAGGGCCGGCGGTTGATCTTTTTCGGGCGGCACGCGGGACTGGCCGGCATGGTCGAGACACTGTGGGCGTTGGGGCGGCGACTGGATTGGGAAGGGGTTCCCAATCCCTTTAGCAGCCTGCGCCACACGTACCAGTACAAAGACCTGGCCGAGTGTAAAGAGGCGATTGCCAACGTGGGCGAGCAACTCAAGGCCGAGGGTCTCCCCAAGTCCGTGGGTCCCATCGTCTGCGCGATCACGGGATATGGGAACGTGGCGCGCGGGGTTTGGGAGATCCTTGACCTGCTGCCCGTCGAGGAGGTCGAACCCCAGGACCTGGCCGCACTGGCTGAAGGGTCAGACGACGATGGGCACGCCATCTACAAAGTGGTGTTCAAGGAAGAACACACCGTGCACCCTGTCTCCCCGGCGGACCGCTTCGAGTTGCAGGACTATTACCAGCACCCGGAAAAGTACCGCGGCCGGTTCGAGAGTTACGTGCCCTACCTCACGATGGTCGTCAACTGCGTCTACTGGGAGGAGAAATACCCCCGGCTCATCACAAACGAATATCTAAAGAGCCTATATGGCGATGGCCAGCCCCGCCTGCGGGTCATCGGCGACATCAGTTGCGACATCGAAGGGGCCATCGAGTGCACTGTGCGCTCCACGGAAGCGGACAATCCGGTCTTCGTGTACGATCCCTTCAGCAGGGAGGCAACCGATGGCTACGCCGGGGAGGGGCCGGTCGTGATGGCGGTAGACATCCTGCCCAGCGAGTTGCCGCGGGACGCCTCGGTGGACTTTAGCCGGGTACTGTGCCAGTTCATCCCCGCCATCGCCCAGGCTGACTACGCGGTCCCCTTCGAGCAACTGGCGCTGCCGCCGGAGATCAAGCGGGCCGTGATCGCCCATCGGGGAGAACTGACCCCCAGTTACCGCTACATTGAGCAATTCCTGTAAGCCCGACCCCATTTCACCCACACCTGAGGAGGATATGATATGAAAAAGGTTCTCGTTCTCGGCGCCGGCCTGGTCGCAGGGGCCCACGTGCGGTACCTGTTGGAGCAGCCGGATTTTCACGTGACCGTCGCCAGCCGCACGCTCAGCAAGGCCGAAGACATCATCCGGGGCCATCCCAGGGGAGAGGCCCGCCAACTGGACGTGGCGGATGAAGCGACCATGGAGGAGCTGATCCGCCAGTCCGACCTGGCCGTCAGCATGCTGCCCTACGTGCATCACCCCACGGTTGCCAGGCTGTGCGTCAAGCACCGCAAGCACATGGTCACCACGTCCTACGTCAAGGAGCCGATGGCTCAACTGGACCAGGCGGCGAAAGAAGCAGGCGAGATCTTGCTGAACGAGATCGGCGTGGACCCCGGCATTGACCACATGACGGCGATGAAGGTCATCCACCGCGTCCAGCACGACGGGGGTGAGATCACCGGTTTCACTTCCTGGTGCGGCGGGCTGCCCGCCCCGGAGGCCAACACCAACCCGTTCGGCTACAAGTTCTCCTGGAGCCCCAGGGGAGTGCTGCTGGCCGGCAAGAACTCGGCCCACTATCTGAGGGATGGCCGGGACGTGGTCGTCCCCGGCGAGCAGTTGTTCGACCATTATTGGAGCGTGCCGGTGGAGGTCGAGGGGCAGGTGACCGATTTCGAGGGCTACCCCAATCGGGACAGCCTGCCTTACATGGGGGCCTATGGGATCAGCACGACCAAGACCATGTTCCGCGGCACGCTGCGCAACGTGGGCTGGTGCGCCACCCTCAGGAAGATCGTGGACCTGGGGCTGTTGGACGAGCATGAGCGCACCGACGTCGGCGGATTGACGTTCGCCCAATTCACTGCTAAACTGATCGGTGGCAGCACCGGCAACCTCAAGCAGAACCTGGCAGCCTACCTGAAGGTCGAAGAGGGTTCGCCGGTCATGCGCAACCTGGAATGGCTGGGGCTGTTGAGCGACCATCCGCTGCCCTTGCAGAAGGGGGCCCCCATAGATATCCTGACTGCCCGCATGCTGGAGAAGATGCAGTACCAGGAAGGGGAGCGGGATATGCTCATCCTGCAGCACGAACTCACGGCCGAATATGCGGACCGCAAGCAGCACATCACCTCGACGATGATTGACTTTGGCATCCCGCACGGGGACACCTCCATGTCGCGCACCGTGGGGCTGCCGGCGGCGATCGGGGTCAGGATGGTTCTGCAAGGGAAGATCAACCTGACTGGCGTCCACACGCCCGTGATCCCCGAGATCTACGTCCCGGTGCTGGAGGAACTGGAGCGACTGGGTATTCACTTCGCCGAGAAGTGGGAAACGCTGAGGAAATGACCCAATGACGGAAAGAAGGCACTATCGAGACATCCCGCTGTGGAAGGACGTGAGCGAAACGCAGTGGAACGACTGGCACTGGCAGATCGCCAACCGGGTGACGACCGTTGAAGAATTGAGCCAGGTGATCCACCTGACCGGCGACGAGAAAGCGGTCATCGAAAAGTCGCTGAACCAACTGCGCATGGCCATCACCCCCTACTACGCCAGCCTGATGGACCCCGACGATCCGACCTGCCCGATCCGCATGCGGGCCGTGCCGACCATGCTCGAAACCGAGATCAGCCCGGAGGACATGGCGGACCCGCTGCACGAGGACGTGGACTCGCCAGCGCCTGGGATCACGCACCGCTATCCGGACCGGGTGCTGTTCCTGGTGACCGACCAGTGCGCCATGTACTGCCGGCACTGCACCCGCCGGCGCAAGGCCGGCGAGACGGACCGGCCCGCGCCCCAGGCACAGATTGACGAGGCAATCGCCTACGTGCGGGGCAACCCGAGTGTGCGCGACGTCCTGCTGAGCGGCGGCGACCCACTGACACTGTCTACCGAGCGGCTAGAGTATATCGTGGCCAAGCTGCGCGAGATCCCGCACGTGGAGATCGTGCGCTACGGCACGGCTGCGCCGGTGACGTTTCCGCAGCGGATCACCGGCGAACTGCTGGCCACGCTGAGCAGGTACCAGCCAGTGTGGCTCAACACGCACTTTAACCATCCGAAGGAGATCACGCCGGAAGCGCGGCAGGCGCTGGGGAAACTGGCCGACGCCGGCATCGTGCTGGGGAACCAGAGCGTGCTGCTGAAGGGGGTCAACGACTGCCCCTACGTGGTGAAGGAGTTGGTGCAGCGGTTGGTGCAGAACCGCGTGCGCCCCTATTATCTCTATCAGTGTGACCTATCGCAGGGCATCGCTCACTTCCGCACGTCGGTCGGTAAGGGGATCGAGATCATCGAGCACCTGCGGGGGCACACCTCGGGGTTCGCCGTACCCCAGTTCATCGTGGACGTGCCCGGCGGCGGCGGGAAGACGCCGGTCGGCCCGTGCTACCTGCTGAGCCGCAACGAGCGCACGGTGATCTTTCGGAACTATGAAGGGGTGATCGCCAAGTACGTCGAACCCGAGGACACCCGTTTCGGCGGCTGCCCAGGGGAGTGCCAGATCTGCCAGGAGCGGCAGGCGCGCGGCCTCGACCAGCCCAAGGTGGGGCTGGAGCGCATCTTCGGTGGCGAGGTGGACGCACTGGAGCCGGCCCACCTGGCGCGGCACGAGCGGCACAAGTAGACAAATGGTTCAGGCAGTGCAAGTGCCTTGGAGGTGAAAGTCGAACCTCAACCAGCCCGCCCACCGTCAAGGTGCGGCGGGCTTTTCGTTCTGACACAGAAACCCGGTTTCTGGGAGAAACCGGGTTTCTGGATACACGAGGAAGGAGGAAACGAGATGAGCGGCAAGACTTTGTTCAACCTGGTACCTGCCCTGGGCCTGGCCCTGATCCTGGGCCTGTTGCTCACCGGCCTGCCGGGGGCTGCTGGCGCCCAGGGGGTGCAGCCGCAGGATGCACTGGGAGGTGCCTTCACCTACCAGGGGCGGCTGGTCAAAGACGGTAATGCCGTCACCGACACGTGCGCGTTCCAGTTCAGCCTATGGGACGCCGGCAACGGCGGCAACCGGATCGGCAACACCCAGACCGCCGGCGGCGTGAGCGTGAACGACGGCTACTTAACCGTGCTCCTCAACGACGCCGATGAGTTTGGCAGTGGTGCCTTTGCTGGCAACGAGCGTTATTTGCAGATCGCCGCGAAATGCAGCGGCGACAGCACCTTCGTGCCGCTGAGCGGGCGGGCGGCGCTCTCCGCCGCACCTTACGCGCTGTACGCCAGGAGCGCCCCCTGGAGTGGGCTGGCCGGTGTACCGGCTGGCTTTGCCGACGGCGTGGACAACGGGGGAGACTATCAGAACGTGATCGTCGTGGCCAAGAGCGGCGGCGACTTTACCTCCATCCAGGCGGCGTTGAACGGCATCACGGGCAATAGCGCGGCCCAGCGTTACCTGGTGTGGGTAGCGCCGGGCACCTATACCGGGACGGTGACGATGAAGCCCTACGTAGACATCCAGGGGGCTGGCGAGTTGGCGACCAGGATCACCGCTGGCGGCGGCGACTCGGCCAACACCGGCACCGTGGTAGGGACGGACAACGCCGAACTGCGCTTCCTGACCGTCGAAAATAGCGGCGGGAACACGGTTGGGATCGGTATATACAACCATTCTGCTTCACCCCGCCTCATCCACGTCACCGTCGTGGTTTCCGGAGCCATCGAGTCCGGCCAGATCTATGGTGTGTACAACGACGCCTCTTCGCCAGTGATGACGGACGTGACCATCACCGTTAACGCTCCTGGAGAATACGAAACCACGGCCTATGGCGTGTCCAACACCAACCACTCTTCGCCGCCGTTGACGAACGTGGCAGTCACCGTCGCCGCTTACGTTACGGAAGCCTTTGGGACCGTGGCCTATGGCGTGTACAACGGCAGCGACTCCGCACCAGTCATGACGGGCGTGGCGGTCGAAGCCGTCGGGGGGAGTGGCTATGGCGTGTACAATGACGCCTCTTCGCCAGCGATGACAGGCCTCATCATCGAGGCGCAGGGAATTTTCGCTTACGGCGTGTACAACTATTTCTCATCGCCGACGATGGCCGACGTGGTTGCCACGGTGAAGGGGACGGAGGTCCACGGCGCGTACAACGACTTCTCGTCACCAACGATGACTGGCATGATCATCACTGCCTCAGGGCTCATCGGCTATGGCACCTACAACGCTTCTTCCTCGCCAATACTGACAAACGTGACCATCACTGCTGGTAGGGAGGACGGGGAAGGCTATGGGATCTATAACACAGCCACTGGTGGCTCATACACCGTGCGGGTGAACAACTCGCGGATTACGTGCTTCAACGGCAACACTATCGTCAACGACGCCGAGTTCACCACGCGCGTGGGCACTTCTCAGTTGGCTGGCGGAGCGGTGGTCACCGGCGGCGGCACCGTGACCTGCGCCGGCGTCTACGACGAGAACTATGCGTTTCGCGCCAGCACGTGCCCGTAGAGGAATGGTGCAGACATGAAACACGTTGCAGTAACAGGCAGACTCGTGAGGCTGGTAGCGATCGCCTTGTTCCTGGTCGTCTCGGCGGTCGCGGTTCGCGTGCAGGCAGGTGGCGCTGTGGCGTTGCCCGGTGCGGGCTACGACCTGTCCTGGTTCACGATAGACGGTGGCGGGGGTACGGCCAGCAGCGAGGGCTACGCACTGACCGGCACGGCCGGCCAGCCGGAGCCGGGCGCGGCTCTGCAAGGTGGCGGCTACGTGCTCATCGGCGGCTTCTGGCCCGGGGCAGCGGCAGGATGCCGCTTGTACCTCCCGCTGGTGCTGAAGAGTTGGCAGTGACGGATGGAAGGTTCGTAGTGGCGACTCAGTCGTTGCCAGAGGGGGAAAAGCGACTGAAGTCGCCACTACAAACCGAAAACCGGGTTTCTTTATGCGCGGCGGTAGATGCGCGTCCCTGGGTTCTCCCCCGCCAGCGCGCGGGTCAGGTTGCCCGGCTCCCGCCCGTTGATGATAAAGACCTCGCGCACGTTGCGGGCGTGCGCCAATGCACTCAACATGGCCCGCTCCACCGCCAGGTCCGACAGGTCCAGTGCCAGCAGGTCGTTCACCTCGATCTCCGGGATAAAGTCGGCCTTGGCATCCTTCTTGGGATCGGCCGTGAACAATCCGCGCTCGTCCTTGACCAGGATGCAGCGCCTGGCGCCGACCACCTCGGCGGTGAGAAAGACGCCACTGTCGGTGCGGTGCGGGGGGATACGCCCTCGCGCCGCCGGCTCCTCCCACAGGCCGTAGGGTGGCATGGCGTGCATCACGGGAATCGAGCCGAGCGCCATGTAAGCGGGCAACTTGACCACGTCCTCGTGGCCGATCTTGATGCCACCGTGGGGGGCCAGCAGGATCGAGATCATGAGCGCATTCTGCTCGCTGATGCTGGCGCCCAGTTTGGCGAGCACTCCGGTGGGCATCCCCAGGTCCAGGGCGATAGAATAAACGTGGCGGCTGCGGGTACCGCCGCCGGTCATGACCAGCAGTTGGTGCTCGGCGCGGGCGGCGACGATCTCTTCTACCAGGGGCAGCACTACCGCGCGACCCCGGTCTATGATGCTCTGTCCCCCCAACTTGACGACGTTGAGGTCGGGCAGGGCGCGGAAGACGGTCTCCGTCTCGGTGCTGTCCAGCAGCGCCTTGTCCATCAACGATTCAGCCATGAGCGGGGTCTGGATGTGTAAGCGGCCAGTTGTGTCGCGTACCAGGCTCATCGTACTCCTTGCCACAGAGATTACTTGCACGAGCGAGTGCCCCTCACCCCTGCCCTCTCCCCGAAGGGGAGAGGGTGCACACTCCCCTCTCCCTGAGGGGGGGAGTGTGCACCCTCCCCTCTCCCTGAGGGAGAAAGGGAGCGCGCTCCCCTCTCCCTGATAGGGAGAGGGGCTGGGGGTGAGGGTTACGTCAGCGCAGAACAGATGGGTACCAGTATACAAGACCTCAGCCGACATGTCAAGGGATGCTGTTCGAAAAGCGCCATACTCAGTCCGCACCGCTGGGATGTGCCGCTCGCCAGGGAGCCGAATCGGGGACGAAGAGCGACTGGCCAAACTTGTCCACGCCGAACTGGCCGATCTTTTCCTGGGTGGGCACGGAGATGATCCAGTCTATGAAGGTGTTCGCCAGGTCGGCCTTGATGTGCGGACCCTTGTCCGGGTTGACGGCGAGCACGCCGTAGGGATTGAACAGGAGCGGGTCCCCCTCGACCAGGATCTCCAGTTGAAGCCCCTCCAGCGTGCGGGCCAGGTAGGTGGCGCGGTCACTGAGCGTGTAGGCCTGCTGCTCGTCCGCCATCGTCAGCACCGCCCCCATCCCCTGCCCGGCTGAGACGTACCAATCACCGGTTGGCTCGATCTCGGCCGCTTTCCAGATGGACTTTTCCTTGCTGTGCGTGCCCGAGTCGTCACCGCGGGAGATGAAGGGGGACTGAGTCTGGACAATCTTCTGGAACGCCTCAACCGCGCTGGTGCCCCCCTTGATGCCGGCCGGGTCGCTGGCCGGACCGACGATGATAAAGTCGTTGTACATCACGTCCTCGCGGCGCACGCCGTGACCGGCCTCCATGAAAGCGTCCTCTTGGGCGCGGGCGTGCACCAGGAGCACGTCGGCGTTGCCATCTTCGCCCAACTTGATGGCCTGGCCGGTGCCGACGGCGACGACGTCCACCTGGACGTTGTACTGCTGCTGAAAGTCCGGCAGGATGACGTCCAGCAGGCCCGAATCCTGGGTACTGGTAGTGGTGGCCAGGATCAACGTTCCTGGCTCAGCGGGTACCGCCGTCGGCTCAGGCGGGGCCTGGGTCACCGGGGGCGTACCCCCGCAGCCGGCCAGGACACCGCCCAGCACGACCAAAATGCTCACTAAAACCAATGCTTTCTTCCACATGGATCTCCTCCTAAAATGAGATGATGGGTTGCATACTCTTACGTGTTTCGTGTTTCGTGTTCCGTGTTCCGTCACGCAACACGCAACACGCATCACTTCTACCATCCAACCTCCAGCCTCAGTACACCATCTCGCCTCGCACGAAGGCGGCGGTGCGCGGATCGGCGGGGGACTGGAAAAAGGGGCCTACGTCGGCGATCTCGACGATGCGACCCTCCAGGAGCAGCGCGACCCGCTCAGCCAGCCGTTTGGCCTGAAAGACGTTGTGGGTCACCAGCACGATGCTGATGCCCCGGTCGCGATTCAGTGTGCGCGCAATGTCCTCGATCAGTCCCACGTTGTACGGATCCAGGTTGGCGGTGGGTTCGTCCAACAACAGCACGTCCGGCTCCAGGACCATAGCCCGGGCCAGCGCCACGCGCTGGGCCTCTCCCCCGGAAAGGGTGCGCGCCGGCTGGCGGGCCAGCCGGCCCAGCCCTACCTGTTCCAGCGCTTGCTCGACCCGGCGGGCGGCGTCACGCTGGCCGCGCAGTTGCAGGCCAAAGTTGGCGTTGGCCCACACGCTGCGGTTGAGCAGGATTGGGCGTTGAAACACGGTCGTCACGCGGCGCTTGAGTTCCAGCGGCATCGGCCGGGTGGCACTGAATTCGACGTCCAGGAAGCGGATAGTGCCACCGGTGGGGTGTTCCAGGAAATTCAGCAAGCGCAACAAGGTGCTCTTGCCGGCGCCGCTGGGGCCGACCAGGGCAAAGATCTCGCCCCGGCGAATGTCCAGACGCTCGACGTCCAGCACCCGCCGGCCGTTGTACGCCTTGGTGACACCCTGCAACTGGTAGATGGGCTCGCTCATTCGTCGAACGCCTTTCCTTGCAGGTAGAGCATGGCCACGTTGGTGATGAACGACAAGCCTAACAGGACCACGCCCAGGGCGATGGCCAGGTCGAACGTGCCCTTGCGTGTCTCCAGCACGATGGCGGTGGTCAGTACTCTCGTCTTGTGCTCGATGTTGCCCCCCACCAGCATCACCGCGCCGACCTCAGAGATAATGCTGCCAAAGCCCGCGATCACGGAGACGATGACGCCCACCCGCGCTTCCGCCAGCACGGTTAAGGTCGTCTGCCAGCGGGTAGCGCCCAGCGCCTGCACTTGCTGGCGCAGTTGGGGGTCCACGCCCATGACAGCGGCCATGGTGAAGCCTGCCACCAGCGGGAACGAGATGATGCATTGCGCGACGATCATGGAGCCCGGAGTGAAGAGGGCGGGGATGAGCGGCCAGTGCAGTTGCCCCAAGGGGCCGCTGCGGGAGAGCATCAGGTAGACGAACAAGCCGACGACGACCGGCGGGAAGCCCATGCCGGTGTACAATAGCGCGATGACCAGCCGCCGCCCAACGAAACGGCTCAGCCCCAGCGCGGCCCCCAGCGGGATGCCGATCACCGTACTGAACAGGAGCGCGATGCCCGACACGCGCAACGACAGCGCGACGATTTCGAACAGCGCCGGGTCGCGCGTGGCGATCAGGCGCATGGCCTCAACCAGGCCGCGCAGGATATCGTTGATGGTTCACCTCCTCCGCTCCAAAAAAAAGACGGCATCCCGGAAAGGAACGCCGCCCCAGGCCAACCACCCCGCACGAAAACAGGTACCTCCACAACAAGGAGGCCCTACGCAGAGAGGTGATGGGCGCATCCCCTTTCCAAACACGGGAGGCATAGCCGTTTCCCGCTATGCCCTACCGGCGTCACTCCATAGGCCCGCACAGGCCCTTAGGCAGCGACACTCGGAGACGCTGGACTTGGATTTGTCTAATGTACTCGAACCGCGATGACCCCCTACGATGTGCTCGCCTGCCCCCTAGGAGACCCAGGTTTCCCGGCCGGTATCCGACGTATCGTAACCACCGAAGGCGGCGATGGCTTCCCGGAACTGGGGCGAACGAACGACCATGATCAGGGCCTGGGCTGCCGGCAGCCCCCACGCCACTTCCGGGAGCACCAGGTCGTACCGCTCTTGGGTCAGAGGGACAAAATCGAGGCCGTAGGCCGAGGCAGCGGCGTGGATCCCCAGGCCCACGGTTGCCTCACCCTGGTCCACGGCGCTCGCCACGGCCAGATGGGTGGTTTCCTCCCGCTCGTAACCCGGCACCGAGGCGGGTTGGATGCCGAGGGCCTTGAGCTGGGCATCCAGCCAGACGCGGGTGCCGGAACCGGACTGCCGGTTGACCAGGCGCACGCCAGAATGGGCCAAGTCAGCCAACGTCTGCACTCCCTGGGGGTTCCCGGCCGGGACGATCAGGCCCAAGCTTCGGTGGGCCAGCGTCAGCAGGGCCACCCGGCGGCCGGGTAACAGTCGCCGGACGAAGGGGGCATTGTAGGAGTCGGTCACCTCGTCCCACAGATGGACGCCAGCGATCTCGGCCTCACCCTGGGCCAGCGCCATCAACCCGCCCAGGCTGCCCACGTATTCGACGGACAGATGAACCCGGCCTGTCTCCTCGGCCAACGTGCGGGCCATAAGTTCGACCGCCAGGTCGTGGCTGCCAGCAAAACGGAATCCTGGGAGAGCGGCACTGCCAGGCTGGGGGTGAGGAACGCCCTTGCGCTGCAATTCCTGCCAGCGGAAAATGGCGACCGAGAGGGCGGATTCGGCCTGCGCGAGCGTATGTCCGCTGCTGATCGCCTCCAGCAGGAATTGCTCGGCCCGGTTGACCAGCCTGGCCCATTGCCACGTCGGGCGCTCGGGCTGGAGTGCGCCAGGCTGGACCCGCGTCCCGCCGCCACGATGCCCGCCTACCAGACCCTCGCGGGCCAGTTGAGCGTAAGCCCGGCTGACGGTGCCAGGAGTACAGCCCCACTGTCGAGCCATCTCCCGCACAGGGGGGAGTCTGTCGCCGGGCTGGAGTTCGCCCGAGGCGATGCGCCGGCGAAGGGACTCGGCGATTTTCAGGTAGAGGAAGGAGTCCGGCTTTGTCATAGTTGTATCGCTCAAAGCGACACAATTATAACCGCAGTCGGGGTCTTGTCAAATCAGAAAGCGCCGGACGCCGACAAGTTGGCGCTTCCACAGAGTTACTCCCAAGCGTCGTTCACGGCCCTGACGCCCAGGTCAAACGCCTCCTGCGAGGCTGTGGGGTGCTTCAGGATGTCCCCTTTGGCGTCCACGTGGGCATATAGGAGTGCCCCCCAATAGTCCGCCTCGTGCACAGCGAAGAACGCCTTGACCGTGCGGATCACCCCATCGAAGTGCAGTTTCGGAGATCCTCCCACGCAAATGAACACCCCGCGCCTTCTAGCGTGACCAGCAGGCGTGGCCACCAGGGGGGCCTTGAGCACGAACTTGCGCGCCCACTGGCATTGGCTGCGGTCCACGAGTGCCTTGACCTGCGCAGGCAGGTTCCAGAAATTCAGCGGCGCGGCCAGCGCGATCACGTCGGCGGCAACGAGTTTCTCGTACACGGGCTGAAAATCGTCCTGGACGATGCAGTGGCCGTCATCCCAACAACCGTCGCAGGCGATACAACCCGCGATCTTGAGCCGCGCGACCACGATCTTCTCCACCTGTGCGCCAGCGCTCTCTGCACCGGCCAGGAACCTGTCCAGCAGCGTCTCGGTATTCCCCTGGCGCCGGGGACTGCCGGCGATGCCCAGCACCCTGATGGGTGTCGCCTGACTACTCACGGCACAGCCTCAGTCCAGGAACTCAATGACCTCGCCGTTGGGGATATGCCGCCAACGGTGGGTGTTGACGTCGAGCACGCGCCCCGCTGTGATCTCGGCCTCGTCGGGATACCCGCGCTCCTCCCAGAAGCCGGGGATCGAGCGGCCCTCCAGCGTGATGGCGATCACGCTCTTGGCGGACTTGTAGCCCCACAGGTATGGGCACAAGATGCGCAGCGGGCCGCCGTAGTCGGCGTCCAGTGGTTCGCCGTCGAACTCGTAGGCCAGCAACGTGCGCTCCTGTAGCGCTACCTCCAACGGAAGGCAGGTCGTGTAGATGCCGCGGTAGGAGATGCACTGGACGTGGGTGGCCTGCGGCCGCGGCTTGGCCAGCGGTAGCAGGTCGCTCAGGCGCACGCCACCCCACTGGCCGCGCACGCTCCAGCGGGTCACCGAGGTCAACCGGGCATCGGCGATGGACCTGGGGAGACGCAAGATCTCCTCATAGGTCAGAGTGAGCGGCTGCTCGACCAGGCCTCCCAATTCGACCTTCCACCCCTGCGCCGGCAGCGCTCCGGGATGGCCTTCGGCCCAGAAGATCGGCGTATGCATGTCTTTCAGCTTGCTCATCTTGCACTCCTTTACCAAAGACCTGGCGGGTTTTCCGAAACCCGCCAGGTCTTGATCCTACCCCGGGGCCTCCAGGTCGAACTCGCGCATGTCAAACCAGTAGCCGGTACCGGAGAGATAATCGTACTCTCCCTGCAGGATCGTGCGATGGCTCTCTTCCTGTTCGACCAGGTAGGCGTACATGGCCTGGCAGTCAGGGTCATTGGCCTGGCGCTGCTGCTCCGTGTAGAACGCGATGAATTCATCCTCCACTCGAATGCCCCGTTGCAGCGCGTCCAACTGGCGTTGAGGTACCTTCACCCCCTGGCGCTTGTCGGCCACCGGGAAAAAGAGCGGGCGGGTAGACCTCTTCGGACTGATGGCTGCCACCTGCTCTGGTGAGAGCCACGCCCCCTGCCCGAGCAACGATTCGCGGACGGTCTCGAACAGTTTCAGGTGGGCGGCCTCGTCTGCGGCCAGCGATTGGAACATGCGCTGGCCGCCGGGGTCGCCGGTCTCCCTGGCAGCGCGGGTGTAAAATGCCAGGCCATCCTTCTCGGCCCGAATGGCCGTCTCAATCGCCTGCAATACCTCCGGTGTAGGCTTCATCTCGTCCCTCCCTGTTGAGCGAATTAGGGTCTGATGTTGAACCGCAAGCGGCGCAACAGCCTTCCCAGCCAGCCACCGGGCAAGCGCCCCGGTGTCACTGCCCCACCCTTCTGCCGGTTGCCGTAGACGTCATAATGGACGATCTCGGCCAGCGGCTTGCGGTCGCGCGGTTCGGGGTCCTCGGCCGGAAACCCGACCGTCAGCAGGCCCACGATATCCATGGTATCGGGCACCCTGAGGATGCCGGCGACCGCCTTCCGATCGAGGCCGCCGATCCAGCAGGTGCCCAGCCCCAATGCTTTCGCCTGCAGCATGATCTGCGACCCCGCCAGCCCGACGTCCTCGTGGAGGAACTGCCGGTAGATGCGGTTGCGAGCGTCGCCGCACAGGACGATCAGTAGCGGGGCCTCCTCCACCTGAGCCCAGCGGATGAAGTAGTAGGCGGCGTGTTTGGCGACCTCGCGGCGGATCGCCTCGTCCCGCACGACGATGAAGGCCCACGGCTGGCGGTTGCTGGCCGAAGGGGCCCAGCGGCCTGCCTCGAGCAGTTGCTCGACCATCTCGTCCGGCACCGGGTCTGGCCGGTAGCGGCGGATACTCCGTCGCCCCTTCAGTAGCGCCAGCACCGCTTCCGGGGTCATCGTTGCATCGGCTTGTGACATCCATTCACTCTCCTGATTTTCTCCCAGTTTCTCCAAACCCTGATCCCGTTGTGCCGCCGGACTGTTGTCCGGCGGGAGCGGTTGGGTTCCTGATCCCTGGTCCCTGGTCCCTGATCCCGTTGTGCCGCCGGATGTTGTCCGGCGGGAGCGGTTGGGTTCCTGATCCCTGGTCCCTGGTCCCTGATCCCTGATCCTCCCCTTGAGAACCCGCAGCGCGCGCAGGGTGACCCACTTGCTGGGCTGCCGCTTCTGCTCGACGTCGGCCCACATCTTGCCGTTGAGCGAATTCTCCAGCCTCCAGCGCCCTCGCTCGTCCTGTTTACCGAGGATGAGCCGGAGCGCAGGGGTGAGTTGCGGGTCGTGGCCGTACCCCAGGTCCACCAGCACCGCTGTGACCTCCAGGACGTCGCTCCAGTAACTCAACGGGAAGCCGAACTTGAACCAGGTGGAACTGACCCTTTCGACGTACGGGTAATCGGCCACGGCCGGATCGCGGCTGAGCAGAAACGCGGCCCCGGCCTCGACCGCCCACTGCATGGCAGGGGTGCGCACGTGCGGTGGAACGGCGGCCAGTGCCTTCATGGCTTTGACAGCGCCCCACCCACAGGGTAGCCCACCGTTGGCCGCGCAGGCAAAGCCCGGGCCAGACGTGCCAGAGCGGTAGTAGTGAACCCCTCCCTCGCCGGTGATGGCGCGGGCCTGCCAGTCGAGCGCCGCCTGCACGCGCGGGTCTCCCGCGTAGCCCAGGCGCAGGAGCGCAGAGAGCAGGTTGCCGTTCAGGCAGTGGATCGCGCCGGCCGGCACCGGCCGCTGGAGGGCGGAAAAGGCGCCGTTGACGGCGATGCCGTGGCTCAGGAGATATTCGCAGCCCCGTCGCACCCGCTCGTCGGCCGGGTCGGCCCCCAGTTCGGCCAGGAACATGATCTGCCACACAGTCGAGCGGTACTTGGGGGAATAGCCGCTGCCGGGCTTGACCCAGTATCCGGCGGGGTACTGGGCATCCAGGATCGCCGGTACCGGACCTGTCCGCATAATAGCAGCCCGGGCCTCCAGTACCTCAGGATCGTCCGCGGGCAGGCTCGACAACTCCCGCAGCGCCAGGTACCGCACCCCTGGGTTGTGTGGGTCAGGTTCCAGCAGCCAGGGGAGGGGATCTCCATTCAATGCTTGCCGCCAGTCTTCCATCATGCCAGCCCTCTCACGATTCACAACATAGCACGAATGCGCTTATCCGTCAAGTAGACGGATTACCTTGCGCATATCGGCAATCTGCATATAATAGATATAGGTGCTACCTATGGTAAAAATAAATCCATCTGAAATCACTGCCGAGCACGTATACCTGTCCAGGCGCAAGTTCATGACAGGTATCGGCGCGCTGGCAGCCAGCGCATTGGTCGTCAGCGGGTGCGGCCCGAAAACGGCCGCGCCAACTGCCGCACCGTCAAACGAGCCCTCTCCGCAGGCCGGCGCAGGCCAGGATGACCTGCAGGATGCCCTGACGTCCTACGAGGCCATCAACTCGTACAACAACTACTACGAGTTCTCGCTCGACAAGGAGGCGGTGGCGGGACTGGCCAGGGACTTCCAGGCCTCGCCCTGGACGGTCGAGGTCGGGGGATTGGTGGCCAACCCCAGGACGTTCGACCTGGACGATCTGCGCCAGTTCGGCGAGGAGGAGCGCGTCTACCGCATGCGGTGCGTGGAAGCGTGGTCCATGGTGATCCCCTGGTTGGGGTTTCCACTGGCCAAACTGCTCCAGGAGGTGGAGCCGACGTCGGAAGCCCAATACGTGCGTTTCGAGACGCTCTACGATCCGGAACAGATGCCCGGCCAGAAGAGCAGGATGTTCGACTGGCCCTACGTGGAGGGGCTGCGCCTGGACGAGGGCTTACACGACCTGACGATCCTGGCGACCGGCATATACGGGAAACCCTTGCTGCCGCAGACCGGCGCGCCGGTCCGGCTGGTGGTGCCGTGGAAGTATGGGTTCAAGAGCATCAAGTCCATCGTCAAGATTGACCTGGTGGCGGAGATGCCGGTTTCGCTGTGGATGGCGCAGGCGCCAAACGAATACGGCTTCTACGCCAACGTCAACCCGAACGTGCCCCACCCGCGCTGGTCGCAGGCCAGCGAACGGCGGATCGGGGAAACGGGCCGCCGCAAAACGCTGATGTTCAACGGGTACGAGGAAGAGGTAGCGGGCCTGTACGCAGGGATGGACCTGAGCGTGTGGTTCTGACATGCAGAAGTTGAAGGCGCACTGGCTGCAGATCCTGACCCACGTGGGGGCGTTGTTGCCGCTGGCGATCCTGGCCTGGGACTATGCGCAGAACCAGTTGACGGCCAACCCGATCCGGGAGATCACGATCCGCACAGGGAGAAGCGCGATCGTGCTGTTGCTGCTTTCCCTGGCCTGCACCCCCATCTACAGCCTGTCGGGATTCCAGCCGGTGCGACGGCTGCGTCGCCCGCTGGGATTGTACGCTTTCCTGTACGCCGGTTTGCACGGGCTGACGTTCGTGGGGCTGGACTATGGCTTCGACCTGGCCCTGATCGGGCAGGAATTGCTCCAGAAGCGCTTCGTGCAGGTGGGGGTCCTGGCGTTCCTGATCCTGGTGCCGCTCGCCATCACGTCCACGCGGGGCTGGGTGGCGCGGCTGGGGAAGAACTGGAAACGGCTGCACCGGCTGGTCTACCTGGCCGCACTGCTGGCTGGGGTGCACTTTTTGTGGGCGGTGAAGGCCAACGTCCGCGTCCCTTTGCTGTACGGTGCTGCACTGGCGGTGCTGCTCATCGTGCGCATTCCGGCGGTTCAGAATGCGGTACGTGGCTGGCGCGGAGGGCTGCGTAGAGCTTAGACGGCAGACGGCGGACAGCGGACAGGAAGACAGGCCCTATCTACCATCTACCATGCCGCCCGCCGCCACCTGCTCAGCGCGCTCGATGAAGCGGACCAGGCGGGCGCGCAATGCGGCCGGATCGCCCTCGAGTTGGCTCAGGCGCACACGGTCGGGGCCGTTGTACTCGCTCCACAACCGGCGCAAAACGAGGAAGGGCCAGTCCGTGACCACGAAGCGGTCCCACACCGCCAGCCGCTCGTCGAAAGTGGCATCGTCGGCAGGTCGCCGATAGTGGTCGCGCAACCAGGCGTGTTGCGCCGGGGCCAGGTCCGCCAGCGCGGCGTGCCAGCGCAGTTCCGCCAGGTCGAGCGCAGGATCACCCCACCCGCTGTATTCCCAGTCCACCCAGCGCAGTCGTCCATCTTCGCCCCAGATGCCGTTGGCCAGGTTCTGATCGGCGCGACACAGGCCCAGGGGAAAGCGCCCGCGACCCGGGTCCACAGACGTGGTGGCGAACGTAACCGCGCACCACTCCACCAGCCGGGCCAGCCGCTCCCAGAGGTCCTGCCCGTCCGGTGCGGTGGTCCTCAGCCACGGGCCATACTGGTTCAGCATATCACGCAGCCGGGCCAGGTAGGGCGCAAAGTCAAACCACTGGAGCCAGGCCGCGGGGAGGTCGAAGCGCTCGTAGTCGCAGGGCCGAAGCGCGTGCATCCGTTGAACACTGTCCGATACGGCAGCCAGTTGCCCGTGCGTGAGCGGCGGGTTGAGCGGCTCACCAGCGAGCCAGGCGTAGACGACAGTGGGATAGGGGAGGGCGGTGCAACCTTCGTCCAGCCAAAGGGGCTCCGGTGCAACGTCCAGCCCGGCTGCGCGCAGCAGCGTGAGCGCCCCGTACTCGCGGGCGGCCCGGCGGCGCTCGTCGGCGACGCACAGTTTGCAGGCGTAGACCTGCCCGTCTACCTCCACCCGGTACAGGGCATTGTTGCCCCCACCCGATACGCGGCATACCGTCACGCTGCCGTCGGCCCAGCGGTCCACCCCGGCGGCGTAGGCGTCCGCGACGACGCCCAGCCAGTCCAGTGGCTCACCTGTCGGAGCCACTACTGACCTGCCTTCGCCCAGGGTCCGGAGTCCCTAACTGGTTGGGGACACGTTGCATTCGCCCGGGCAAGTTCAGGACTCCAATGGCCGTTCGGCGCGCAGCAAGACCAGCAGCCGGTCACGGTCACAGTACGGCAGGCACAGCGCCGCTCGGTCCAGGCGGCCGCGCCAGATGTAGAACAACGTCTCTTCCTCCAACCAGGGGACTCGGATGGGCACACCGTCCAGGTCCACCGTCGTCTCCGTGACAGTCACGGCAGGCACCCAGCCACTCTCCTCCCGCCGGTGCAGGTCACCCATGACCTCGACAGTCACTCTACCAAAGTCGAAGCGACCGAGGTGGGAGCGATAGACCTGGCTCTCCCGCAGCGATACGGGCTCCACGACGTGGTCAGGAAAGAGGGCCTGGAAGCGGTAGGCACCCTCGGCGTCCGTGAGCAGGTCCAGGTCCTTGACGGGTATCGGGACCCCATGTAGCGCAATCACTGTCCCGCCGCCAACCCTGTACGTCACCCCGGTTTCGTCCAAGCGCTGAACAATCTGCCTGAGCACCGTTCGCCAGCGGGGCTTGACGGCCACGACCAGCAGGTGCTCGACGCAGCCATGGATGGAAGGGTCGGCAGCCACCCGGTAGTTGAGTTCCACCCAGGTGTCCCAGGCCGCGCCGGAGAGCGCGTTTACGCCATCCTCGATCATGCTGACCAGCCCCTCGACGCCCAGGACGGTGACGACCTCCAGGCCAGCCCATTGACAGAAGGGGCCGACTTGAGCCGGGTGCGCAAAGTGCGCCACGAACGACGAGCCATCCTCCGCGCCAGGGGGCAGCACACCGGTAGCCAGGATGCTCTCGAGGACAGCGGGGTACTCCAGAGGCCAGGATGGCTCGCGGGCGGCGGCCCAGCGAGGCACCGCTTAGCGAGAGATGAAGGCGGCGAAGCAAGGGCCACCGGGTTTCAGCACGCGCCGGGCCTCGCTGAGTGCCTGCAGCCGCTCTCCCTCCTCAAGGAGGTGATAGAGCGGCCCCATGAGCAGGACGGCGTCGAAACTGTCGGCGGGGAAACGGGAGAGATCGGTGGCGCTGCCGTGTTCGTAACCGGCCAGCGCCACGCCGGTCTGGGCCGCATGCTCCTGCGCCAAGTGCAAGGCCGCAGTAGAGAGGTCGAACAGCGTGACCTGGTAGCCCTGGCGGGCCAGTTCGAGCGCGTAGCGGCCAGGCCCGCCGCCACAGTCCAGGACGCGGGCAGGCGGAGGCGGGAGATGGGCCCCTAGCGCGCGCATGGTCACGGCGAATTCGGTGCGATGGCGCTCCAGGCGCTCCCACTCGCGCTGGGGTTGCGCGTCATAGTACTGCTCAATGAGGCCCACGAGCGGGCTGCAATCCCCCATGGCCAACTCCTGCCCATCCACGTTTATCTGCGCTCCTCTGCGTTGGTCTGCGTGCCCGTTCGGACATAGGGAACGCAGATGAACGCTGACACACGCAGATTCACACGGACGCTCTCCATCCGCGTTTATCCGCGCTCGTCTGCGTTCATCTGCGTGCCCACTTCACCAGCGCTCGTAGCGCACCAGTTCGGAGAGGGGCTTGCGCTTCTTGGAGCGAGGCTGGTCCGCGGGGTACCCCAGGGGGGTGAAGGCGACCGGCTCCACGTCGTCGGGCAGGCCCAGCACCTCCCGCGCGGCGGCCGGGTCGAACGCGCCGATCCAGCAGGTGCCCAGCCCCAGGTCGGCGGCAGCCAGGATCAGGTGGTCCATGGCGATCGTCACGTCCACATCGGCATAGTTCTTGCCGTCCCGGCGGGTCCAGGCCCCGGCCGGAAGTGCACAGATGCCGACGACCAGCGGCGGCTGAACGAACCAATCCTGCCCGTAGATGCGCTTCAACTCCGCCTCGCGGCCCG
>Ga0315277_10002759_pt1 | contig 24191 bp, 20 predicted proteins | sample YL17G05_15_MG_FD_203695 | JGI IMG/M metagenome (GOLD analysis project Ga0315277, IMG submission 203695) | Sediment microbial communities from Yellowstone Lake, YNP, Wyoming, USA - YL17G05_15 | ecosystem: Environmental > Aquatic > Freshwater > Lake > Sediment | place: USA: Wyoming | collected... | reverse complement strand
ACGCTGGCCACGCCTTACGGTTTAAAACTTTATGAATTTTTATCGGGGTACGGCGATAAATTTTATCAAGCTCATATCGGCGAATGGCAGGGTCAATATTTTTTTCCTTTTCAATATCCCCAGCTTATTTATTTGGAAATCGCCTTGTTGTTTTTGACCCTGTCGTTTTTTACTGTTTTTGTTTTTAAGAAAGAGCAAAGGCAGAGAATTGATCTCTGGGAGCTATTCTTGGTGATTATTTTTTCTTTTTTAGCTATGAGGGCGCGGCGGCATTTTCCGCTTTTATTTATAATCTCCTTGCCGATTTTAGTCAGCTTTTTTGTCGGTTTTTTCAACTTAAAGTTCTCCTTTTTGAATAAAATAAAAATCAGATCGGCGCTAAGCAGGGCTTTGGCAATTTTTATCTTTATCGCCTTGCTCTTGGCCAGCGCCGCCGTCGCGATTAAAATTGATTTTACCAATCAGCCCGAAATTCAGTATAAAAACGAGTACCCCCTGGAAGCGATAAAATTTTTGCGAACGCATCCGGAGTGGAACGATCGCCGGATTTTTAATGAATATGGCTGGGGCGGCTATTTGATTTGGCAGCATCCGGAAAGAAAATTATTTATTGACGGGCGCTTGCCGCAGTTTAAACTTAACAGTACTACTATGCTGGAGGAATATTTTTCTTTTTTTGCTAAAGAGAAAACAGCTGTTAAGCTGAAGGAGTATGATATCGGTTTGGTGCTTTTGCGAGTTGATTCAAAGATGCTAAAAATCCATTGGTGGGAAAAGATTTTCTTCGATATTAATGAGAAAAAATTAGCTGAAGCGGAAAAGAAAGGCTTTACTTTGCGCGATTATCTTTTAAGCTCGCCGGATTGGCAAACAGTTTATAACGATGGCAAAGCCTGCATTTTTGTAAAAAAATAATAATTTATGCTGATAGACTTTTGCGTACCTGTTTATAATGAAGAAAAAATTTTGGCGGCTAACGCTCTTAAGCTTTTAGAATATTGCCGAGAAAAAAATTTTTCTTTTGCCTGGAAAATAATTTTTGTTTTTAATGGAACAACTGATAATTCGGTTGAGATCGGCAAAGAATTGAGTACTCGCTTTCCTGATTTTTTTGCGGTTTTTAAGGAAAAGGAAAAGGGGCGAGGCCGGGCAATTAAAAATTATTGGCTTTTAAGCCGGGCTGATATTTTGGTTTATATGGACGCTGATTTAGCCGCCTCGCTGGATAATCTTTCCGATTTAATCAATCCGCTTATTAACAACGAAAGTGCTTTGGCAATCGGCTCGCGGCTGCTTTCCAGATCAAAAATTGACCGGTCGGTTTTTCGGGAAATTGTTTCCCAAACTTATAATTTATTGTCGCGAATTATTTTGGGCCATAAATTTTCTGATATGCAATGCGGTTTTAAAGCGATAAAAAAAGAAGCCTTTGTTAAAATCGCGCCCTATCTTCTTGGTCAGGGCTGGTTTTTTGATACCGAGCTGATAATTTTTTCCGCCTTTTTCAACTTTAGTATTAAAGAGGTGCCGATTAAATGGGAGGAAAAACGGTGGGATAAACGTAAAAGCAAGGTTAATGTAGTTAAGGACAGCTTAAATTTTTTTATTGACCTGATCAAATTAAAGTGGCGAATTTTAAGGATGAAAAAAGTAAAATAGCCGTCTTTTTTATATTTTTATCGTTTGCCAAAAGCGATAAAATAAAGTATAATTCAAAACATTCTAATTTTATATTTTTTAATAAATAAATCATCTATGTTTTGGCGAAAAAAACACAAAAAAATTGATTTTCTCAAGGCCCATGAGAGGGTGGAAGATTTGGTCGAAAGCCTGCATCGGCATCATCGGAAAAAAAGAGGCCATATTTTTTTGTCGATCATTAAATGTTTATCCGTTTTTGTTCTGGTAATTTTAATCTTGGCGGGAATAATCGCCGGAAATTTATTTTTTAAGTTCAAACATATTTATGATTTAGCGATTTCTGCCAGATCAAGTTTGAATTATTCAATTGATTCGGCTAAACAAAGAGATTTTGTCAATATGGGAAAAAATTCGCTGGCCGCCGAAAATTCTTTTACCGCGCTGGCCGCCGAAATTGTTTCCTTGCGGAATAATATTCTTTTTAAAACTTTTAAAATCGGCGCCAGAGAATTAAATGACCTTGACTATATTGTCGCCAGCGCCAGTGTGGTTAGCCGTTCCCTTACTAAGGTGGCACTAATCGGAGAGCGGTTTGATAAATTGATGAGTGGAAAATTAGGCGCCAGCTTTTCCAAATTTACTCCCGAGCAAAAACAAACTTTGTCGAAATTTATTTATGAATCCGGCCCGGGGTTGAACGGCGTGAAAGCCGATTTAGAATTAGCCTCTTTAAATATGGATAGGGTTACCGGCGACGGATTCTTGTCTCCGTTTAAAGGAAAGATTTTCGAAGCTAAAGACCAGCTTAAAAAAGCTTCTGTTTTAATGTCTCGGGCGGTTTTAGTCTCCGAACTTTTGCCGGAACTTTTCGGTTACCCGAATCGATCAACCTTTCTTGTTCTTTTTGAAAATAGCGATGAATTGCGGCCAACCGGCGGATTTTTAGGAACTTATGGCATTTTGCAGACGAAAAACAGCGATATTGTCCGTTTTGATACCCACGATATTTATCACATGGATATTCCGATGGAAGCCGGGCATCTTTTGACGATTGCTCCGCCAGACCCGATTAAAAAATATCTGAACAAGACTTGGTATATGCGCGATTCTAATTGGTCGCCGGACTGGCCGACTTCCGCCGAGCAAATAATTTGGTTTTATAACAAGGAAAACGCTTTGTTGCCCGCTAAAAATCAGATCAATAATTTTACCGGCGAATTCAACGGCGTTATCGCCGTTACTCCGGATTTTGTCGAGAGCCTTCTGGGCTTAATCGGGTCGGTTACCGTTAATGGCGAGCAATTCAATAAGGATAATTTTATGCCGCTTTTGCAATATAAGGTGGAGCAGAATTTGACCGGGCAGAATGTTACGTCTTGGCAAAGGAAAGAAATTATCGGAAAAATTTTGGAAGAGATAAAAATAAAAATCTTCGATTTGGATTACGGCCAATGGCCGGCGGCGGCGGAAAAAATAAATACGGCGGTGGCGCAAAAAGATATTCTAATCTTTTTAAAAAATGATTATTTGGAAAGCCTGGCAAAAGAGCTGAACGCGGGCGGAGAAATTAAAACAACCACCGGAGATTATTTATTTCTCGTTGATTCCAATATGGCCGCGTTAAAAACGGATGTCGTGATGCAACGGAATATTGATTACAAATTGACGCCGTCCTCCGACGGTTTGGATGTCAAATTAAATATCAATTATGCTCATACCGGCGGGCGCGACTGGAAAACCGACGATTATAAATCCTATACCCGCATTTATCTTCCTTTCGGCAGCCAGGTTATCAAGGCTGACGGTTTTATTTACGAAAAGGCTAAAATATATAACGAGGCAGGCAAGACGGTAATCGCCGGTTTTGTTATCGTGCGGGTTGGTAAAAGCACCTCTTTGAATATTGAATACAAATTACCAAAAAGATTAGTGGATAAATTTCAGGCGGGCGGTTTTAGTCTTTATGTGCAAAAACAGCCGGGAAATCGTATAAAAACTATAAAAGTTGACGTTTCGGCGCTATCCGCGATAAAATCGTACGATCCTTTTGGCGCCAAGGTTAATGGCAATAATATAATTTGGACATCTGGGCTGGAGACGGATAAAGAGTTTAGCATTAATTTTTAATTTTCAATTTTGAATTTTCAAACAATTTTAAATTTTCAATTTTGAAACTTTTTGTAAATTTTATAATTTAAAATTGTTTCAAAATTGTAAATTCAACATTGAAAATTTCCTTAAAGTGTTTATTAAAAGTATTGGAATTGATTTGGGAACCACCTATACTTTGGTTTATCTGCCAAAGAAGGGCATTGTTATCAATGAACCGAGCGTGGTCGCTGTTTCGATTGATGATCGGAAGATTTTGGCTGTCGGCAACGAGGCGAAAGAAATGCTTGGCCGCACGCCGGATAATATTATTGCTATTAAACCTTTAAAAGACGGTGTGATTGCCGATTACCGTATTACCGAAGCGATGCTGCGTTATTTTATCAATAAGACTTTGGGCAACTTCCGAATTTTTCGCCCGGAAGTCATGGTGGCGGTTCCGGCCGGGATTTCTTCAACCGAACGCCGCGCTGTTATTGAGGCGACGATTTCCGCCGGCGCTAAAGCCGCATACATTATTAAAGAACCGATTGCCGCGGCGATTGGGGCGGATATTCCGATTGGTTCGTCTTCCGGGCATATGATTGTGGACATCGGCGGCGGTACGGCGGAAATGGCTGTGATTTCTTTAGGCGGAATTGTTTCTGTCAATTCTGTTAAAGTCGGCGGCAACAAATTTGACGTGGCTATCGGCGAACATATCCGCCGGAAATACAATCTTTCCATCGGCGAGCGGACGGCCGAGGAAATAAAAATAAATGTCGGCGCTGCTTTATATTTAAAAAATAAATTGACGATGGAAGTCCGCGGACGCGATGTGGTCAGCGGTTTGCCCAGAAGCATTAATGTGATTAGCGATGACGTGACCGAAGCGATTCAAAACGAATTAGAGGCGATTATTGTTGCCATTAAAAAAGTTTTAAATGACACTTCTCCGGAACTTTCCGCCGATATCATGGACAAGGGGATTGTTATGGCTGGCGGCAGCTCCTTGTTAAGAAATATTGATCAGCTGGTTTCGCGCACTATCGGCGTGCCTGTTTATATCGCCGATGAGCCCTTGTTGTGCGTCGCCAAAGGCACGGGCATCGCGCTGGATAATCTGGAGTCTTATAAAAGATCAATTTTGGCGACAAAATAAAATTGCACAACGCTTATCGCCTAACGTCTAACGGCAAATTTTCGTTTAATGTTTAGTGTTAGGTGTTGTGTGTTACTGAAATGATTATTGGCATCGACGCTTCGCGCGCCAACAGAACTCATAAAAGCGGAACCGAGTGGTATTCTTATTATCTGATCAAATATTTTGCTCAGCTGGATAAGGACAACCAATTTATTCTTTATACTGATAAACCGCTAGTCGCTGATTTAGCCGATTTGACTGCGCAGGATTTCTTTTCTCAAAAAAAAGAATTTGCGCCTGCCTATGATCAGGACGGCTACCAAATAATCAAAAGTCCGAATAATAATTTTAAGGCCAAAGTATTGCGCTGGCCTTTTTCTTATTTTTGGACCTTGGGCCGGCTGTCGTTGCAGATGATAATGCAAAAACCCGATGTCTTATTTGTTCCGGCCCACGGCATTCCGCTTATTCATCCGAAAAAAACGGTTAATACCATTCACGATATCGCCTTTAAAAGAGAAGCTGGTCTTTACGAGGAAAATAAGCTGGGCCCGAAAAAGGGGCGCGGTCGGGTGATTATAAATTTTATTGTCCGCTTCTTGACTTTGGGAAAATTCGGCGCCACCTCAACTGATTATCTTGATTGGTCAACTAATTATTCGTTCAAACACTCCAATAAAATAATTACTGTTTCCCAATTTACCCGGGATGAAATTTTAAAGGTTTATAAATGCCAGGAGAAAAAAATAAAAGTTATCCATAATGGTTTTAATAACCGGCTGTATAAAAAAATTACTGATCAGGAAAAAATCGCCGAAGTTTTGAAAAAATACGGTTTAGAACAACCTTATTTTTTGTACGTCGGCCGGCTGGAAAAGAAAAAAAATACCTTATTGTTAATCTCGGCCTTTGTGCGGTTTAAGCAGTGTAATAAAAAATTGGCTGAAAAATTAGTGCTAATCGGCGATGCGAGCTTCGGTTTTGACGAAATAAAATATATTATTCATGAATTCGGCCTGGAGGATGAAGTGGTTATGCCGGGCTGGGCAAACGAAGAAGATATGCCTTATATTTTCAATGGCGCCAGCGTTTATATTCTGCCTTCGCTCCACGAAGGTTTTGGCATTACTTTATTGCAGGCTTTGGCTTGCGGCGTTCCGGCTATCGTCTCTGATATACCGGTTTTAAGAGAAGTGGCTGGCGATGCCGCTCTATTTTTTAATCAGCAAGACAAAGAAAATATGGCTGCGCTTATGAAAAAAATAATAATTGACCAAAAATTAAGAGAAGAATTGATTATTAAAGGATTAGCCCGGGCCAAGGAGTTTAGCTGGGAAAAATGCGCCCGGGAAACGTTGGAAGTTATTGTTGCCGCGGCAGAAAAAAGATAGCGGCTATTGACTTTTTTTATTAAATGTGATATAAACAAGGAAACGTTTTGGAATCATTTTGAAGTACAAATCTTTCAAAAGGAGGAAGCTTTGAAACAGAAAATTTTGTTGGTTGATGATGATACTGGTGTCAGCGACATTTTTGTCGCCATCTTCGACAGCGGTACTTTCCCCGGGTACGAGATAGTTGTCCAGGAAAAATTCGAAGAAGGAATGGGGTTCGCCCTTGATCATAAGGGCGATTTTTGTGCAGTTCTTTTGGACGGGCAAATCGAAGCTGGCCAAGGCTGGCAAATCGCCGAGGCGTTGCGTCTGGCCGGGTATCAAGGAATAATCTTTTCCGTTGCCGGCCGGGCTCTGTGCGATGCCGTTCCAGCAAACAAACGCTGGGCTTTTAACGGTTGGTTTCAGAAGCCTGTCCCGATTCGTGAATTGATTGGCAAGCTTCAGGATGAATGGCTGTAACAGGACAAATTTTGGCATGCCGGTATTCGATTCGAATACCGGTTTTTTCTTTGGCAAAATGATATTTTAAAGAGAGAAACCGATTAGCCAGGTCTTTTTTTTTATGATATAATACAAGCGTTATGATGAAAAAAATCGCCCGATTTTTAAGACGTGGTTTGGCCTATTCTCTTTGTCTGTTTTTAGCGGTCGGGTTTTGTTTTTTTTCTTTGAAAAACGCAGTTTCGGCGAGCGCAAATTACGATCAAGAAATTTTGGTTAAATTTAAAGATCAAATTGAGCCGCAAGTCGTAAAAGTTTTGGCTGGAACAACGGTCGCGACGCTGGCGGCAAAATATCAAAAAAAAGCCGGTGTGGAATATGCCGAGCCCAATTTTTCTTATCACGCTTCTATAATTCCAAGCGATCAAGAATATAATAAACAGTGGTATTTAGATAAAATTCGCGTACCCCTGGCTTGGGATAAAATCAGCGAAACGCCGAGAGTGGTTATTGCCGTAATTGATTCGGGCGTGCAAATAAACCATCCCGATCTGGCCGCGAACATCTGGAAAAATCCGGGGGAAATTCCCGGGAACGGAATTGACGACGACAGTAACGGTTTCATTGATGATTACAACGGCTGGGATTTTGTTAATAATGTACCTGACCCGTCGCCAAAGTTTGAAGATGGTTTTACTGAAGCCGGAATTATGCATGGCACGATTGTTGCCGGCATTATCGCGGCTGTTGGCAATAACGGTTTGGGCGTCACCGGTATTACCTGGAAAGCGCAAATTATGCCTTTAAAAGTTTTAGATGATCAGGGGGAAGGAAGAACCAGCGATGTTATCAGGGCGATTGATTATGCTATCAATAATAAGGCCGATATCATTAATTTTAGTTTTGTCGGTCTTGACTACAGCCGTGGTTTGTATGAAGCAATTAATCGTGCGCATGATGCTGGAATAATTATGGTGGCGGCAGCCGGCAATGAGCAGGCTGATGGAGAGGGTTATGATTTAACAGATACGCCGATGTATCCGGCTTGCGATGACGGCGAAGACAATATGGTAATTGGGGTGGCCGCAACTGATGCCCTTGATCAAAAAGCTAATTTTTCCAGTTTTGGCTCCCGCTGTGTGGATATTGCCGCGCCCGGAGTCAGTTTTTATAGCACGGCTGTTTTTGCTCCGACGCAAAAAATCGGTCAAAAATATTTTGATCAGTATTTTGGCGGTTTTTGGTCAGGGACTTCTATGGCCACACCAGTCATAGTCGGAGTTTTATCTTTAGTGGAAGGAATTAACCCGGCAGCCAAAGCTAGTGAAGTACGGGATATTGTTTTGGCTACAGCCGATGATATTAGCAAATTAAACCCTAATTACCGGGGAGAATTGGGTCAAGGCCGGGTTAATGTTTTTAGCGCTATAGTTTTGGCTGCCAGGCAAATGGCGGAACAAGCTGTGAAAATTATTTTTGCTCCCGCCTCCGGCAATTCCTCGGAAGTGAAAGAAACGGAAATTAACGGAACTGTGATTAAAAAATTTACCGCTATGCCCGCGGATTTTCGCAATGGCCTTAATGTTGCCGGTGGCGACGTTGATGGCGATAGAAAAGACGAAATTGTTGTTGGCGCCGGACAGGGGGGCAACCCGCAGGTAAAAATATTTGATGCCGAGGGAAATCTGAAAGGCCAGTTTTTGGCATACGATAAAAGTTTTCGCGGCGGAGTTAAAATTGCCTTAAGAGATTTTAATGCTGATGGAAAACAGGAAATTATCACCGCGCCTGGTCCGGGGATGAAGCCGATTGTTAAAATTTTTGATAATCAGGGCCGTTTAAATACCCAATTTTTCGCTTATGCTGCCGGTTTTTTGGGCGGCGTGAATATCGCTACCGGTGATGTTGATGGTGATGGGAAAATAGAAATAATAACCGGTCCGGGTACTGGCGGCGGTCCGCAAGTTAGGATTTTTAGTTCGGTTGGGAATGTTGAAGGGCAATTTTTTGCTTATGACCTAAATTTTCACGGTGGCCTGAATGTATCCGTGGCCGATCTTAACGGCGGTGCGACCAATCATAAAGAGGTAATAATTACCGCTCCAGTCAAAAACGGCGGACCGCATGTGCGAATTTTTGATAATACGGGAAAAGTGTGGGGACAATTTTTTGCTTATGACCAAGCTTTTCACGGTGGCGTCAGTTTGGCCGCCGGCGATGTTGATGGCGATGGCCTGGCGGAAATTATTACCGGCGCCGGTTCGGGAGGCGGACCGCATGTGCGTGTCTTTGAAGCCAGCGGAAAAATTATCGGCTCATTTTACGGCTATGATATCGGTTTTGCCGGCGGAGTGAATGTGAGCACAGCGGTAATAAAATGATAAGTGCTATCTGCCTGCGTCAATGACGACCCCTTGGGTCCGGCAGGCAGGAATGATGAATGCTAAATTATTTTTTATGGGAAAAACCGATCTGAAGAAAATTAAAAAACTAATAGAAAATAATCCGGTCGTTGTGGCTACGGTTTTGGACAGGAAATTTCCAAACGCCGTGGTCGTCGCTTTTGTTAAGGTTATTTCCGGCAGGGAAGTTTTAATTACTGATAATTATTTAAATCAAACCATCAAAGATTTAAAACAAAATAATAATGTCTGTCTTTTGGTTTGGAATGATAAAGAGGAGGGGTATAAAATCATCGGCCGGGTCCAATATTTTAAAAGCGGTAAATGGAAAAAAGCAGTTGAAGAAATTAAAGAAAACAAGGGTTTGCCGGCCAAAGGCGCTATTTTAGTGAAGGTAAAAAAGATTATCAAGCTTTCTTAAATTTATAATTTATCATTTATAATTTTTAATTGTATGCCTAAGCGTGCTATTTTTGAAAAAAAGAACGTACTGGTAATCGGCGGCGCCGGTTTTATCGGCTCGCATCTTTGCGACGAATTGATTAAAACCTGCAAAGTTATTTGTTTGGATAATTTTTCCACGGGTACGGAACGCAACATCGACCATCTTTTAGCCGAGCCCGATTTTGCTTTTTTGCGCCATGATATTTCAGAAAAAATTGATTTGGAAAATGAGCAATCATTACAGAAATTTAAAATTCAGTTTCAGGGAATTCAGGAAATTTATAATTTGGCCTGCCCTAATTCTCCCAAAAATTTCGCCCGCAACCGCGAAGCCACGCTTTTGGCCAATTCAGCCGTGATAAAAAATGTTCTGGATTTGGCTAGAAAATATGAATCCAAGCTGATGCATTTTTCTTCCTCGGTGGTTTACGGCCCGCGCCGCGATGGCAACCCCAAAATAAAAGAAGATGATATTGGCGCCGTGGATTTTCTTTCTGAGCGCGCTTGTTATGACGAAGGCAAGCGCTTTGCCGAAACTTTTATTCATACTTATCGCGATATTTATGGCATTGATGCCAAAATTGTCCGGCTTTTTCGCATTTACGGCCCGCATATGCCCCTGAATGACAATCAAATGATTCCGGATTTTGTCCGCGACGCTCTGGATAACAAAGATTTGGTAATCTATGGAAACGAAAACTTTACCTCTTCTTTTTGCTATGTTTCCGACGTGGTTGACGCCGTGTTAAAAATGATGGAAACAGATTCGGTCGGTCCGATTAATATCGGTTCTGATGTTGATGTAAAAATAACAGAGTTAGCGGAAAAAATAATCAAGCTGGTTGATTCGGAATCCAAGATAGTTTATGAACCGGCGCATTTTTTTATGACCGAACTTTGTTTGCCGGATATTACCCGCGCTTCCAATGAACTTGGCTGGCTGCCGGTTGTCACTTGGGACAAAGGTTTAGAAAAAACTATTGCTGATTTGCGCGCCAGCAAAGGATTGAAGGGGATTAATATTGATGAAATTTGAAATTAGAAATTTTGATTTTTTTCGTTGGGTAACAATTTAACAATTTAGCAATTTATTTATGCAATCTATCGGGGAGAAAGTTAAAGAACAATTAGCTTTTGATTCGGAGGTCGGGGTTATCAGGGTAATTGATAAACTTTTGAATTATGCTATCGGCGCTGATGCGGACGAGATTTGTTTTGAGCCCAAAGAAAATGAGCTGGCGGTTATTTTTCGCCTGGCCGGCGGAATAGAAAATATTTTTTCAGTTTCCAAAAAAATAGAGCCGGCCTTAATTTATGGCCTTAAAGAAATGGCTGGAATATCAAGTCCCATGGAAAAGAGTGCCGGAAACGGAAAATTCAAAAAAGATTATCAGGGGTTTAAAATTATTTTTTCGCTTACCATTTATCCGACTGCTGCCGGTGAAAAAATAACCATCGATTTGCAGAAAGAAAAATTTGAATTGCTGGAAATCAGCCGGCTGGGTTTTAATGCGCCGGCGCTGGCAGCGGTTAAAAAAAATTTAAACGGAAGAAAAGGCTTAACGCTGGTAATTGGCAATTTTAATTCCGGCCGAACCACTACTCTTTATAGCTTTCTTAATTTTATTAATAAGCCAGAATTGAATATCGCTACCGTGGAGAGCAATATCGCTTTTGACATTCCACAAATAAATCAGAGCCGGCTGGATCCAATTTCCGGATATAATTCGGCCATAGCCGTTAATTCTTTGCGGCGCCGGGATACTGACGTAGCGATGATTGAAGATATTAACGATCAGAAAACAACCGAAGCCGCAATGCACTTGGCCGAGAGCGGACGTTTTGTTCTTAGTGGTTTATATAGCCAGAACGCCGGCACCGCCTTGGCCCTTTTTCGGGATTTAGAGGTTTCTTTACTGTCGCTTACTTCCGTTGTTAAAATGATGATTACCCAGAGGCTGCTCAAAAAAAATTGCCCCCATTGCTTAATTGAACAAAAGATCAGCGCCGGCACCAAGCGGAAACTAAAAGAAAAATTTGTACTTGGCGGGCTTCTGCAAAAAATGCGGGCGGATAAAATTATTTCTGAAAAAGTTGCTGGGCCTGAAGATCTGGTTTTTTATAAAAGCCGGGGCTGTGCTTGCTGCCAGCAAACCGGTTTTTTAGGAAAAATCGGCATTTTTGAAGTTTTAGAAATTACTCCCGAGGTAAAAAAAATTATTAAAGAAGGGCATTTTTCCGGAATACGCGGAGAAGTAAAGCGCCAAGGCGGTTATCTTCTTGAGGAAGACGCCTTGATAAAAGCCTTGAGCGGATTAGTGGAAATTGAAGAAGTTTTTAAAGCGCTGGAATAGGCTTGCTTTTAGCCGTTAGTTAATGTTAATATCGGTATAAGAATGTTAAATAAAATAGCTTTAAATCAGGCTTTTTATGAAAGTTTTTTGTATTATACCGGCGTTAAATGAAGAAAAATATATCAGCGAGGTGGTATCTAGAGTCAAGCCGCTGGTTACCGAGTTAGTGGTTGTGGACGATGGTTCAACTGATAAGACGGCTCAATTGGCGCAGGCTGCCGGAGCCATAGTTTTAAAGCATTTGCTAAATAGCGGCCAAGGTGCGGCTCTGGAAACTGGCAATCAATATGCGCTGAATTGCGGCGCTGATATTATTTTTCATTTTGATGCGGATGGACAATTCTCCGTTGAAGATATTCCGGAAGTTTTAGCGCCGCTGCTCAACGGGGAAGTTAAGGCGGTTTTTGGCTCGCGTTTTTTAGGCAAAGAATCCAATATGCCGGCTTTTAAGAAAAAAGTGATTATGCCGGTCGCGCGCTTGGTAAATCGTTTTTTATTGGGAGTAAAGTTGACTGATCCGCAATCCGGTTTTCGCGCTTTGACGGCCGAGGCTTGGCGGAAAATTTCCATTGAACAAAAAGGCATGGCTCACACCAGTGAAATACTATTTAAAATTGTTAAAAATAAAATTAAGATAAAAGAAGTGCCGATCAAAGTTATTTATCGTCATTTCGGCCAAAAATTTTCCGGAGGAATTAGAATCTTAAAAGATATTTTCTTGGCCAAGTTGGTAGATTGAATATTGTAAATAACTATTTTAATCGTCATTCCCGCGAAGGCGGGAATCCAGTAAAATTATTAAAAGCTGACACTTCTGGATCCCCGCTTTCGCGGGGATGACAATCTCTTTATGTTGCAACAACTAGTAGCTTTAATCGTTATTTTGTTTTTTATCTTCCGACTTGTTTTTTTGAAGAAGAATAAAAAAATCGCGGCGGGAGAATTTATTTTTTGGCTAGTTTTTTGGTTTTTAGCCGCTGTTTCCGTTCTCTTTTTGAAATCTTTAGACAGATTGGTTGCCGGCCTAGGATTTTCCGCCTCAGCCATCAATATTTTGGTTTACATCGCCGTGGTTGTTTTATTTTATTTTAATTTTCGCCTGCGCCTCAAAGTTGAAAAGATGGATAAGGATATAACCAAGTTAACGCGCGCCCTGGCTTTAGATGAGAAAAAATAAAGATTGTCCGCCAGCTGGCGGATTAAAGATTGATTATGAAGATTGCCCAAATCGTCTGCGTTTATCCGCCATACAAAGGCGGTATTGGCACGAGTGCGCAGGCATTGGTGCATGTTTTGTCTTTGGCAGGCCTTGAAGTGAAAACCTTTACCGTTGATTACGGCGGAAAATTTTCCCCTCCTTTTAAAGGAGAAAGTAGTTTTGAAAACCGACAGGATGAAGTGATAAGATTAAAAGCTTTTCCCAAACTTGGCAAAGGCGGTTTTCTCCCGCAATTATTTTGGCGCCTTGAAAATTTCGATTTAATTTATTTTCATTATCCGTTTTTTGGCGTCGCGGAGATTATTTGGTTTCTGAAAAAATTTATTTGGAAGAAAAAGAAAAAATTAGTTATTCATTATCATATGGATACGGTTTTGCCGAGCTTTATTCTAAAAGTTTTGTCAATGCCATCCGCCCTTATTTTTAATTCCTTGTTTAAGGAAGCGGATTTAATTGTGAGCGCCAGTTTGGATTATGTAAAGAACAGCCGTTTGAAAAATGTTTATAAAAAGTATCAGGAAAAATTTGTGGAAATTCCATTCGGAGTTGATACGGAAAAATTTGTGCCGGCCAAATTTGTTTTTCCGGCCGAGCCCGGGCTGTTTAAGATTCTTTTTGCCGGCGGCTTAGATAAAGCGCATTATTTTAAAGGCGTAAATATTTTATTGGAAGCCGCGGCGAAGCTTGAAAAAGAAAAAGTTCAAAAAGATTGGCGCTTGGAAATCGTCGGTGACGGCGATTTGCGCCCGGAATATGAAAAACAGGCGCGCGAATTGGGCATCGCCGATAAGGTTATTTTCGCCGGCCGAGTTTCTGACGAAGATTTGCCTAAAAAATATCAAGCCGCCGATTGCCTGGTTCTGCCTTCAATAAATAAGAGTGAGGCCTTCGGCATTGTTTTAATCGAGGCGATGGCTTCCGGTTTGCCGGTTATCGCTTCCAATTTGCCTGGCGTACGCGGCGTTTTTACCGAAGCCAGCGGCTGTTTGATTAAGCCCGGCGGCGCCGAAGATTTAAAAGAGAAAATAAAATTTTTAATGGAAAATCCGGCGAAGCGATTAGAGATGGGAAAAACGGCCAGGCGGTTGGTCGAGGAGAAATACGATTGGAAGAAAATTGGAGAAAGGTTAGAAGAAGAAATTAGAAAATTGAAAAAGTAATTTTTGTAGTATGTAGTAAGTAGCTTGCAGTATGGTCTTAGACCATGCCCCATACTACTTACTACATACTACAAATTTTTATGAAAATAGTAATAACCAATAACTTATACGCCCCCTGGGTTCGCGGCGGGGCGGAGCGAATTGTGGAAAAAACGGCTGAAGGCTTGGAGAATAAAGGCCATGAAGTTTTTATAATCGCCACTGCGCCCAAAGAATCACGAACGGAAAAAGCTTATTATTTGGGCTCGATTTTTTATAATTTGGATAAATACCCGTTTTGGCTGCGATTTTTTTGGCACCTTTGGGATATCTTTAATTTTGTTCATCGCGCTAAAATAAAAAAAATTCTGAAAGAAAAAAAGCCCGACTTGGTTATCACTCACAATTTGCAAGGAGTCGGTTTTCTCTTGCCGGGTTTATTGCGCAAGCTGAAAATAAAGCATTTTCATACTTTGCATGACATTCAAATTCTTCATCCTTCCGGTTTAATGATTTGGGGAAAAGAAAAAATATTGGCATCTTTTCCAGCCCGGGCTTATCAAGTGATTACGCGTTTTCTCCTGGGTTCGCCCGCGGTTGTTGTTTCGCCATCGCAATGGCTTTTAGATGAGCATCTAAAGCGCGGTTTTTTCAAAAAATCGGAAATAAAAATTTTGCCAAATTATTTTTTTAAACAAACCATTGTTAGTAATGCTAAATCCAAAATTCCAATCCGCCAGCCGGCTGACAAATGCCAATTTCTGTATGTCGGGCAGATTGAAGAGCACAAAGGCGTTGAATTTTTAGTAAAAACATTTTTATCGTTTTTGGGAAAAGACATTAGCCTTAAAGCTGAATTATTAATTGTTGGCGGCGGTTCGCGATTTGAGGAAATAAAAAAAATCGCCGGCGGCCGGAAAGAAATAAATATTTTGGGCCGAAAGAATGAGAGCGAAGTTAAGGATTTAATGCTGGCTGCCGATTGTTTGGTCGTGCCTTCGCTCTGCTATGAAAATTCGCCAACCGTAATTTATGAAGCTTCGGCTGCTGGATTGCCCGTTTTAGGCGCCAATCTTGGAGGGATAACCGAGCTTATCGGGGTAATTGGCGGGATTTTGTTTGAACCGGGAAATAAGGATGATTTGCTTAAAAATATGGCGGAAATCACATCTTCTCCGGAAAAACTTGATAAAATAAGGATTAAAGAAAAACCGTATTGTCCGATCGATTATATTTCCGAGCTAGTTCTTCTGGCAAAGGACATTAAAAACAGGTAAAATGAATTTATGCTGGGAGCATCTAAGATCTATCATTATTTTGATCTGATAAAAAGCAAAACCGGTTATAGTTTGTCCGAGGTTTTTGGACTTCTTTTTGTTAGAATTTATTTAGTTATTCTTTTATTGCAGAATATTTCTCTTTGGGTGTTCGTCTGGCTTTTTTCCCGTCAGGTCGGCGACAATCTCGCCATTCTTCATTTTAATGTTGATTTTGGAATAGACTTGGTCAGCGATGCAAAAAAATTATTTAATATTCCTCTTTTGGGATTATTTGTCAGTTTGTTTAATTTTCTTTTACTTTTCGTTTTTTTGAAGAATAAAAATTTTAAATTCATTGCTTATCTTTTGTTAACCGCCGCTTGTCTGGTAAATATTTTTTTATCTTTAGCGCTCGGCCCGATTTATTGGATGAATTTTAAATAAAATCACATAACACTTAACATTTGGCAAAAAACTATAGTAGATAAATTTAAATTAGAGTAATTTGAAATTTTAAAAAAACAAAAACTTAAAAAAATATTTTATAATTACTCTGTTACATGTTGTGTAGCAAGGATTAGGTGAAAAAAACTATGTCTGAATTGCAATTGGTAAGAATTCTTTTTTTAACAGCAGCTTCTTTTATTTGCGCTTTTTTGTGTACGCCGATTTTGACGCATTTTTTATATAAATATAAATTGGGCAAGCAAATTCGAAATAATGGCAACACCCCCATTTTTAGCGCTCTGCACGCTCACAAGGCCGGTACGCCAACGATGGGCGGCATTTTAATTTGGGGAACATTACTTATCTTTATTATTTTTTTCTTTTATCTGGGTAAATTTTTTCCCGGCTTGGATAGTTTAAACTTTTTTTCCCGCCCCGAAACCTTATTGCCTTTGGGGATTTTAATTTTCAGCGCTTTGGTTGGATTGTTTGATGACTGGCTGGATGTCCTCGGAAAAGGGAAGGGCGGTTTAAGAATGAAACATCGTCTTCTTATCTATACGCTAATCGCTGCCATCGGCGCGGCCTGGTTTTATTTTAAACTGGATTGGACGACTTTGCATATTCCATTCTTGGGAAATTTTGAAATTGGCGCTTGGTATATTCCCTTTTTTATTTTTGTTATCGTCGCCACAGCTTTTTCGGTCAACGAAACCGACGGTTTAGATGGTTTGGCCGGCGGTACGTTGCTTATTTCTTTTGCTTCTTTCGCCGTGATTTCTTTTTCTCTTGGACGTTATGACTTGGCCGCTTTTTGCGGGGTTATTATCGGCGCTTTAGTTGCTTTTCTTTGGTTTAATATCACGCCAGCCAGGTTTTATATGGGCGATACCGGTGCGATGAGTTTGGGAATTACGCTCGGTGTTATCGCTTTGCTTACCAATAGCGCTTTTATTTTACCGATTATCGGCTTGATTTTTGTAATTGAGTCTTTGTCCGTAATTATCCAGCTAACTTCTAAAAAATTGCGCGGCGGGAAAAAGTTTTTTAAGTCGGCGCCGATTCATCACCATTTTCAAGCGCTTGGCTGGTCAGAGCCGAAAATCGTGATGCGTTTTTGGATGATTGCCGGAGTGGCCGCGGCTATCGGGTTGATTGTTTTTTTTCTGGATATAAGATTTTAAAAATTAATTATGATCAAATTCGGCCGGCCGGTACAAAAAAATAATACAGGGATAACGCATCAGCCCGATAAAAAACTTTTGGTTTCCATCGGGCTTTTAGTAGTCGCCGGGTTAATTTTTCTTTCCAGCGCTTCGGCGGTTATCGCTTATACCCGATACGGCCAGAGCAATTATTTTTTTAAGGGCCAGCTTTTTATTCTTATCCTTGGGTTGGCCGTCTTTTACTGTTTATATAAAATCGATTATCACATTTGGCGGAAATATGCTTTTATTTTTTTAGGTTTGTCGTGTATTTTTTTGTCATTGGTTCTTGTCCCCGGATTTTCTACCGACGCCGGTACGGCTAAAAGCTGGCTGAATATTTTTGGCCATTCTCTCCAGCCTTCGGAATTCGTAAAGATTTTTTTCATTATTTATTTGGCCGCTTGGTTGCAATCTCGCCGGAAAGACTTGTCTGATGTCAAACAAGGCATCGGGCCTTTTGTCGTGGTAATGTCGGTAATTGCTCTGTTAATGGTTTTGCAGCCGGATTTCGGGACTTTGGCGATAATCGGCGCGACATCCCTGGTCGTTTATTTTGTCGGCGGCGGAAAAATTTCCCATCTTTTAATTATTATCCTTTTGACCGCTGTTGTTTTAATCGTAGCTATTCAATTTAAGGCTTATCAGCTGGACAGATTTAAATGCGTGTTTGATTCATCGGCCAATATTGAAGGGAAGTGTTATCAGCTTAATCAGTCGCTTATCGCCATTGGCAGCGGCGGAATTTTGGGTCGCGGACTGGGGCAAAGCCGGCAGAAATTTTTATATTTGCCAGAGGCTTATGGCGATTCAATTTTTGCGGTGATGGCCGAAGAAATCGGTTTTGTTTTTAGCACGATTTTTCTTTTTCTTTATCTTTTTTTGTTTTACCGGATTATTATTACGGCCAAATATGCCCCGGATATTTTTGGCAAATTGATCGCTACCGGCGTCGCCTCTTGGCTGATTATTCAGGTATTTCTTAATATTGGCGGCATTATTGGTTTAATTCCCATGACCGGGGTGCCTTTGCCGCTGGTTTCCCAAGGTGGCTCAAGCTTAATCGCTTCTTTAATCGGTTTAGGGATTGTGGCCAACATCAGCCGGCAGACAGTCGGTGTGGCGCGCCATTGATTTTTGTGAAAGAGCCCCTTGCTTTTTATGCTAAAAAGTGATACAATAGTTATATTAGGAAGTAAAATCTAATCAACTAAATGAAAAAACTATGGATTTTGAACAAAATTTTGGCGCTCCGAACGCAGAGCAAAAACAAGACGTCCCCCCGATAACTCAAGAAGAATTCGATGCTTTAGAAGCTGAAATCAGGGGCGAAGCTAGGCCGGAGGATTTGGTTTTAGCTAAAGAAATTTATGACGGCAAAATGACGCCAGATGAAGTGACGAAAGCTGGCAACAACATGAGTCTGGACAGGGGATTGGGCGTTATGACAAAACTGGTTGAAAAAATCACAGGAGTCAAGGCATCAGCCTGGATTTTGGGCGCCGGTATTTTGGCCGGATCGTTCGCCGGACCGCTTCAGCAAGGAGAGACATTATCCAAGGCGGATTATGTTAAGGCTCATCAAATCGTGCAGATGAATAAATCCCTTGGTCTTAATGATGCGCTTTCCTTTAAAGATTTGAAGAGAGCCGGACTTACTGACAGACAGTCTTCATTCATGATTACGGGAAACGCTGATAAGGCCGCAGACTTCAATAAAGGTAGCGCGTCCGCTTCCGAGACCATAGTAGCTTCTGGCGAATAAACAGAATAATCGTTTAAATATTCAAAAAATAACTCAATTTGAGTTATTTTTTGTTTTAGTTTAAGATTGAGACATGAGAAATGAGCCCTCAAACAAAAAAATACTGTTAACTGGCGGGGGAACGGCCGGTTCCGTCTCGCCTTTGCTTGCTATCGCTCAAGATCTTAGGGCCAGGGGCGGTTTTGAATTTATTTTTGTCGGCACCAAAAAGGGGATTGAAAAACAAATGGTCAGGGAGGCTGGCTTGGCTTATCGGGCGATTTTGGCCGGGAAACTGCGCCGTTATTTTTCCTGGCAGAATTTTTTGGATATTTGTAAAATTAAACTTGGTTTTTGGCAGGCATTTTTTTTAATTTTGCAAGAAAAGCCCGATTTGATTTTATCGGCTGGCAGTTTTGTGGCCGTGCCGGTGGTTTGGGCCGGCTGGCTATTGCGTGTGCCGGTTTTAATTCATCAGCAGGACGTGCGCCCCGGACTGGCGAATAAATTAATGGTGCCGTTCGCACGCGTTATTACCGTAACCTTTGAAAAATCCTTAGCTGATTATGGTAAAAAAGCAATTTGGACCGGCAATCCGGTCAGGCAATCTTCAGTCAAAGAAAAAGGCAACAGGTTTAATTTAAAAAATAATCTTCCTGTTGTTTTTGTTGTTGGCGGCGGAACCGGGGCGGAGGGTATAAATAAATTAGTGATGGAAGGCCTGGATAATTTGTTAGTTTTTTGCCAGATAATTCATTCTACCGGCAAGGGAAAAATGATTGCCCGGCGCCATGAAAATTATTATCCGATTGAATTCTTGAATGCCGGGGAAATGGCTGAAGCGATTGCCGCGGCTGATTTAGTTGTTTCCCGCGCCGGACTTGGCGCCTTGACGGAAATTTCTGCCGCCGGCAAGCCGGCGATTATTATTCCGATGCCGGACTCTCATCAGGAAGATAATGCCGCCATTTTGCTGGAAAAAAATGCGGCCGTCGTTTTGAATCAGAAGATTTTAACTGCCGACGAGTTTGTTGTCGCGGTTAAAGTTTTGCTGGATAATGCGGCGGAGAGAGAAAAATTGGGGAAAAATATCGGCCTATTATTTAAAAAGGGAGCGAATGAAAAAATAGTTAGTTTAATAAAAGATATTTGTAGCATGTAGTATGTAGTAAGCAGTATGGACTTTGGTTTTAATTTCCATACTACATACTGCTTGCTGCATATACCACCTTTGTGGACTTATCTAAAATCAAAAAAATTTACATGATTGGCGTTAAGGGCGTGGGCATGACAATGCTGGCGCAGTTTTTAGCTGAGAAAGGTTATAATATTGCCGGTTCAGATACGACTGAAGTTTTTATGACCGATCAGATTTTAGCCAAACATGGGATTAAAGTTAATCAAGGTTTTAATATTGCCAATGTCCCGGCTGACGTTGATTTAATTATTTATTCCTCGGCCTATAATCGAGAGACAAACGTTGAAGTCGCCAAGGCGCTGGCGGGAAAAATCAAAACCTTGACCTATGCCGAGGTTCTTGGGGAAATTTTTAATCAAATGTATGGCATTGCCGTCTGCGGTTCGCACGGCAAAACAACGACAACCGCCTGGCTGGGTTATGTGATGATGAAAGCCGGTTTAAAACCGAATGTTTTAGTGGGCGCGCGCGTGGAGCAATTTGATGGCGCCGGAACTTATGGCGACTCGGATTATTTGATTATCGAAGCCGATGAATATCAAAATAAATTAAAATATTATAATCCGAAAGCGGTAATCCTAAATAATATTGATCATGATCATCATGATTTTTATCCGACTCTGGAAAATTATATCGACGCCTTTGTGAAATTTGTCGAGAAAATTCCCAAGAAAGGTTTTTTGGTGACTAATTTTGATGATGAAGAAATTGCCAAAATTGCCAACGTTAATTGCCGCGGCAAAGTGATTAGTTATGCCTTGAACCGGGAAGATGTTGATTTTTTCGCTTACGATATCAAACAGCAGGGGATGAAACAATATTTTAAGGTGAGATGCTCTGATAATCCGACATTCGGTCTTGAAAAAGACGCGGTTAAAATCCCCAGCGTGGATTTTACCGCTCGCATCTCGTCCTCGCTCTCCGCTAAAGGCGGAACCGTGCCCGCTCGAACTGCGACACGCTTTTTAAAGACCGAATGCCGGATTAAGAATAATGAAGAAATCTGCGAGCTTGGGGATTTTTCCATTTCACTTTTAGGTAAGCATAATATTTATAACGCTTTGGCCGTTATTGCCGCCAGCATAGAATTGGGCGTGGAATTAAAAGATATTCGGACTTATTTGGAAGAATTTTCCGGCACCGACCGGCGTTTTAAAATCATGGGAAAGTTTAAGGGGGCGACAATTATTGACGATTACGGCCATCACCCGACCGAGATCAAGGCGACTTTAGCCGGCGCGCGCGCTGCTTATCCAAAAAATAAAATTATTGCCGTGTTTCATCCGCATACTTTTACCCGCACCAAGGCTTTATTAAATGAATTCGCCCAAAGTTTTGGCGACGCGGACAAAGTGATTATTTTGGATATTTACGGCTCAGCCCGCGAGAAGCATGGCGGCGTGTCCAGTTTGGATTTAATTGAGAAAATGAAAATCAATGAGCCGAACAAAGAATTTATACACGTATCTGATTTAAAAGCTTGTGAAGAATATTTGCGCGCCGATATCCGCCATGATGAAATTGTGATTTTGATCGGCGCCGGCGACGTGTTTAGAGTAGGGGAAGCATTGGTTAATAATAAATGATAAGTTGTAAGTGATTAAAGCTAGATAAACTTCGCTATAAATAGTGATTTTTTATTGTTTTTTTACCCTTGATTTTTAGGGTGAAAATGATAGAATGATGATATAATTGACAAAACGAAAAAATAAATGATTGAAGATAAAGTTAAAAAAAATATGCCGCTTGCACCTTTGACCACCTTTAAAATCGGGGGGCCGGCTAAGTTTTTTATTGAAGTAACAACCAAGGAAGATTTGCAGGGGATAGTGGAATGGGCTAAACGGGAAAAAGAAAATATTTATTATTTTGGCGGAGGATCCAATCTTTTAATCGCTGATGAGGGTCTCCCTGGCCTGGTGATCAAATTTGCTAATCGCGAAGTGATGAATTTGAGTCCGCGCTTTGCCTGCGCCGCCGGCGCATCTTTGGCTTATGTAATTTCACTTGCCCGTTCGGCCCGTTTGTCCGGCTTGGAATGGGGTTTTGGCATTCCCCAGGCGACGATTGGCGGTTGTATTTGCGGCAATGCCGGCGGATTCGGAATGAATATCGGCGATGTTGTCGAAACTGTCGAGGTTTATAATTCGAAAAAAAATCGTTTTGAAACCTTAAGCCAGAAAGATTGCCGCTTCGGCTACCGCACCAGTATTTTTAAAGAAGATCCGGAATTAATTGTCTGGTCCGCAACCTTAAGATTAAAGCCGGCTCCGGCCGAGCAGATTAATGCGCTGATAGAAGATAATTTAAAGAAACGCGATACCAGCCAGCCAAAATTGCCAAATGCCGGTTGCGCGTTCAAAAATTTATTTTTGGACGACATCCGCCGCGTCAATCCGCAATTCGCAGAATTTATTGTTGAGCAGGGTGTGGCCAAGAACGGCAAGGTCGGTGCCGGATACTTGATTGATTTACATGGCCTTAAAGGCAAGGCTATCGGCGGCGCGAAAATTTCCTTGGAACACGCTAACTTTATCGTTAATACCGGTCACGCCACGGCGAAAGATGTAATTGAGTTGATGGAATTTGTGAAGAAAGAAATAAGGACAAGATTTAAGGTTGGCCTGGAGGAAGAGATAGTAATTTTGAAATAATTTTTTAATTATGAATATCCCCGGGTATTTGCAAGAAACGATTGAAACTTTGGAAAAAAATAATTACGAGGCCTGGATTGTCGGTGGCTGTGTCCGTGATTTATTAATGGGTAAAACGCCGAATGACTGGGATTTGACAACCAGCGCCAAGCCGGAAGAGATGATAAAAGTTTTTCCCGAGGCGCATTATGAAAATGATTTTGGCACGGTTATTTTGCCGGTTAAGAACGAAGCCGGAGAGAATTTAGATGCGATTGAAATTACCACCTTTCGTTCGGAGCAGGGTTATTCTGATCGCCGGCGTCCCGATGAAGTTAAATTTGAAAAAGATCTGGACGCTGATTTGGCGCGCCGAGATTTTACCATTAACGCTTTGGCGATGCGCAGTGAAAAAAGCAAACTGCCTTTAAAAGAAGATTTGGTCAAGTATGTTATTGTCCAGGAAGGATATTTAATTGTTGATTTGTTCGGCGGCGTTAAAGATATCAAGAAAAAAATCGTTCGGGCCGTCGGCGAACCGTATGACCGCTTCAAGGAAGACGCGTTGCGGATGATGCGCGCGATCCGTTTTTCCGCCCAGCTTAATTTTTCAATTGAACCAAAAACCGAACGCGCAATTTTGAAAATGACAGGAGCTTTGAAATTTATTGCTCGCGAACGCGTTGCCGTTGAACTGATTAAAATTTTAAAATCCGACCGCTCTTATGACGGTATTATGGCTTTGCATAACGCCAAACTTTTGCAGTATATTATTCCGGAATTGGAGCAGGGAGTGGGCATTGAGCAAAGCCGGCATCATATTTATACGGTTTTTGAGCATGGAGTTTTAGCTTTAAAAACTTGTCCTTCGTGCGAATGGCAGGTGCGCTTGGCGGCTTTAATTCATGATATCGGTAAGCCGAAAACTAAAAAAATTATCAAAGGCGTTGGCACTTTTTATAACCACGAATATGTCGGCGCGCGCTTGGCCGGGCGCCTTTGCCGGTCATTGAAATTTTCCACGGCTGATTCGGAGCGGATTGTTAACCTTGTCCGCAACCACATGTTTTATTATAATGTCGGCGAAGTGACCGCCGCTTCGGTGCGGCGTCTGATTAAAAAAGTCGGCCGGGAAAATTTAAAAGATTTGATTGATTTGCGCATCTCCGATCGTTTAGGGTCAGGCACTAAAAAAGCCGAGCCCTATAAATTGCGCCATTTGCAGTATATGTTTGAGCGGGTGCAAAATGATCCGGTCTCGGTGAAAATGCTTGCCGTCAACGGCACAGATTTAATGAATAATTTAAAACTTCCGCCGTCTCCAAAAATAGGAGAAATTTTGGACGTGCTTTTAAGCGAAGTAATTGAAGATCCGGCAAAAAATGAAAAAGAAACTTTGCTTAAACGCGCCGGCGAACTTAATGGAATGAACGGCG
>Ga0315277_10002758_pt1 | contig 24196 bp, 21 predicted proteins | sample YL17G05_15_MG_FD_203695 | JGI IMG/M metagenome (GOLD analysis project Ga0315277, IMG submission 203695) | Sediment microbial communities from Yellowstone Lake, YNP, Wyoming, USA - YL17G05_15 | ecosystem: Environmental > Aquatic > Freshwater > Lake > Sediment | place: USA: Wyoming | collected... | reverse complement strand
GTAGCAGCCATCACGCGTGGTCTCGTTCCACGTGAGCACGTGACAGGCGGGATATCGTTTTTTAAACTGTAAACCGACGAGATCGGACACGATGTGCCGGGACCTGTAAACACCAGCAAGTAGATTCTCGAAGGGCACGAAGCGCATGTACCCCTTGATCTTGTAGGCTTCGATTTCCACGGCCCGGGCTTTTTTCACGATATCTGGATGTTTCAATCGCAATTCGTTCAAGGTCGAAATACCTTCGATAAACCGGGCGAAATATTCCGCCGGGAATCGCAAGCAATCGTGATGTCGCCGCGCGTGCGCGATGACCTTGTCGATGGCCCTCAACCTTGCTCGCCTTCAGTGCACGTATGCCTCAACGTGCTTTTTTTTCGCCCACTCGTCGAGCCGCGCGTGCCGGGCCCCGTTGATCGCGATAAAGGGCAACGCGTGTTTCACGACAACACCTATATTTTTCAGCATAGCCTCCTTATCGATGCAAATGCCTTTTTTTCTCAACGCCACGATCCTGTGGGCCGATTTGGGGCCGATGCCGGGCACGTGCAGCAAGTCATCATAACTTGCCTCGTTCACCTCGACCGGAAACCGGTCCGAGAACTGGTGCATGGCAAGGTTCGTCTTCGGATCGATGTTGAGCGGCAGGTTGGCATCCTTCTCGGGCAGCACGTCCTTGATGTTGAACTGGTAGATCCTAAGCAGCCAATCAGCCTGGTACAGCCGGTGCTCCCTCAACATCGGCGTTGGCGTTACCTTCTCTAATGGGCTGCCTTCCACGGGGTAAAACGCCGAGTAATACACGCGCTTCAAGTCGAAATCCGAATACATTCGGTGCGTCGTCTTCAGGATATCATGGTCAGACGCGCCGTTGCCGCCGATGATCATCTGGGTGGTCATACCCGCGGATAATTTCTGCCGTTTGTCCACCGCGTGCATCCATATCATGCGAGCCATGAGATCCGTGTTGAAATCCTTCGTGCCGGACAACTCTGACAAGTGGCTTTTCGTCGGGGCCTCGAGATTGAGGGATATACGGTCTGCATACAGGGCAAGTTCCCGAATGTCGGAGAGGCTGGATCCGGGCAGTACTTTCATATGCACGTAACCTCCGAACTGGTGTTTTACCCTGAGGAGGCGACTGACCTCGATGATGTCTTGCATGGTGATGTTGGGATCCCCGGTGATGCCCGACGATAAAAAAATTCCTTCAACATAGTTCCGCTTGTAATATTCAAGAAATATGTTCACGAGCTCGTCTGGCGTGAACGTGGCCTTGCTGCTCCGGTTTTGGCAGCTCGTCGCATTTGCGCAATAATAGCAATCGTTCGAGCACCGGTTCGTGAGTAGCACCTTGAACAGCGACACGCAACGGCCATCGGCAGCGTAAACATGGCAGCAACCTGCGGGCAATCGGACGCCAAGGCTCGCGCTAGAACCGCTCAACGATTGGTGGCTTCCGCACAACGCCGTCGACGTGCAGATATCGTATTTCGCAGAATTTCCAAGGATTTCCAGCTTCTGCAAGGTGCTATTAGTCATCCATCGTGATACCGGCTAGGTGATATATATCCACGTGACCACCGCGAAATTTCTAAATTTCAAAATAATGATTTATAGTAATGGGTTTAGACATCAATCTTGACCAAAAAATTAAGGCCAAAAAATGCTCAAGATTTTTGCATATTTCTGTTTTCATCTCAGCCAACGATGCATGCTCTTCTACGGGCAAGTTGACACGTCGAAACAGCTGGATGAGCAAGTCTTTACGAAGCTTTTTGCCGAAGCCGAGGGCATGCTAATCGGCCAGGGAAAGGTCATCGACATCGACGGCGAAGAATTCGTGATCATCAATCACGAGGACATCATCTCGGCCTTGCACGTCGTTAACGTCTACAAGCACGATGAAAAGGACGCGATCGGCTTCCTAACCCGGCTTGGCAAGGCATTCAAGAACATGTACCAATCCGAGATCGACGAGTTCAAACCCGACGCGTGCGATATAACGGCAACGTTCGGCTCGTTCTCCGACACGCTCGCCACGGAGCTCAAGGAGTTTTACGCCAAGAAGGAACCGAAAATCGCAGAGAAGATGGTTGCCGCGACCCCGAAAGGCACTGCGAAGCCGGCGGAAAATAAGGTGGAAAAACCTTCCAATCAAGCCACGGCTCGCTTTCCCGGTGGCACCATCCCGCCGGAAGAGATCGACGAGGTGCTCTTCCACGAATACGAGGGAATGACAAACGTCTACAATGTCGAGATGGTGGACGGTGTCATCTCGAAGAACAAGGTGTACATCTACACGAACGTGGACCAGTATTACGACATCGAGGTGGACTATACCGACTTCCCGCAACTCCCCAAGATCAGGCTCCCGCCCGGCGTGGTCGATATACTGGCCATGTCGCAGAAATTCCAATCCTGGAACCCCGAAAACCCGCCTCGCATCGTCGACTTGATCAACGAGATCGAGCAGCTCATCGGATCGCTCCAACCTGTAGGGCCGAGCCAAGCCGAGCGCAGCGCGCAAATAGACAAGTTTGTCGAGCGGATCGACAGCGGGGACGTTGATAAGAAGAAGATCAAGGAGGGCAAAAAGGAGGCTTCCTCTGTTTTGGCTGATCGGTTGATGAAGAAGGAAAAGAAAGAGCCCGCACCACCCGTGAACACTGACCAGGCTCAAACGGTTCCCGTGGACACCTACATCATCGAGGACCAGGTTCCCATCCTCGATCAGATCATCGGGCAAGACACGCAGCCAACGCGGAAGACTTCCTTGAAAGACATGGTGACCAAGAACAAGGCAGAAGCCACCGCGGTGGCGCCGGAAGAAGTCCCGACACCGCCCGTGCCCGCTGAACAACCGCGTCCTGCCAAGCCCGCAAAATTCGTCATCAAGCCCAGGTTCATCGTCGAGGGGGAAGATGCGGAGCCAGCATCCCCCGCGCCCAAGGCCGAACCCAAGCCGGCGCCCGACGTCGCGAAGCCCGAGACGAAGGCCGTGGCCGAGCAAAGAATTACCGACCTCGACAAGGACCTCAACATCGCTTCCAGGCCCCGCCCCGCGGGCCCGAGGAATTTCGACATTCCCTCGGTCAGCGATCTCGACAAGTTCACGCCGGTCGCAACGGTGAAAAAGCCCGAGGTAAAGGCGCCCGCCGTGACAAAGGCAGCGCCGGCGGCACGGCCCCAGCAAGCAACACCAGTGGTAAAACAGCGATCCGCCGCGGAGCCCGCGAAGCCGGCGCAAAAGCAAACGCCGAAGACCAAGCCACAGGACAACGGGATCATGGGCGGGTGGGACGATGACGGCAGCGAGCTGGAAATGAAAAAAGCAAAGGAGATCAAGGATTTCGAACTTCCCATCAAGAAGGTAGACGAAAAGAAGGAGTCTCAAGATGAGACGAAAGACGAATAGAGATTCACCCAATATATCTGTTTTTCATTTACACGGGAAATTTTAAAATAATACGAACAATACTTCTATCAACCGAACGGGGAGTTCCTTGCCTTTCAGTCCCCGGGTGCTATGAATCCATCTTCAAGTGCAGCGGCTAAAATCTTGATTCCAGGTTGAGATACCATGTTGATCGGCATCGTCGGAAAGCCAAACGCGGGAAAGAGCACGTTCTTGAACGCCGCGACCACCGCAAATGCGAAGGTCGCCGATTATCCATTCACGACCATCGAGCCAAACCTCGGCAAGGGGTTCGTCAAGCGCCCTTGCATGTGCCGCCAGCTGAATGTCAAGGATAACCCGAAGAATTCCGTATGCGATAATGGCATTCGGTTTGCTCCTATCGACTTGCTCGATGTCGCGGGTCTCGTTCCAGGAGCGCACGAGGGCAAAGGTATGGGAAATAAATTCCTCAATGACTTAAGCCGGGCGGATGCATTGCTCCATGTGGTCGATTTCTCCGGGGCGACGAATGAACGCGGCGAGATGGTGAAACCGGGAACGACCGACCCGGTCTTTGATATCATGTTTCTCGAGGACGAAATCGCCTACTGGCTACGAGGCCTCATCGAGCGCACGGACTGGGAGCGCTTCGCACGCCAGACCCAGACGGCAAAAACCCCTGTGCTAGCGGCGATCGTCGATCGATTGTCTGGCGTTGGGGTTACCGAGGGCATGGCCCGCGAAGCCCTCAAGAAAGCGAACTTGCTGGACAAGAAGATCAACGAGTGGACCCCTGACCAGTTGCTCGCGTTCTCGCGGGAGCTGCAAAAAAACTCGAAGCCCATCATCATCATCGCGAACAAGGTCGACCGGCTCGAAGGCCGCACGAACTACAAGCGCATCTCGGAGATGCCCGAGTACAAGGGCAAGGTCTTCCCTTGCAGCGCCCTCGCCGAGTTTGCCTTGAAGAACTTCGCCAAGAACGAGATCATCGATTATATTTCCGGCGCCAAGGACTTCAAGATCTTGAAACCCGACAAGCTTTCCGAGAAGGAAAAAGCGACACTGGCGCGCATCAAGACGGACATCCTCGACGTGTTCGGTTCGACCGGCATCCAAGCTGCCCTCGACAAGGTGATCTTCGACGTCATGCAATACATATACGTTTACCCGGTCGCCGACCAGAACAAGTATGCTGATAACGATGGCCGGGTCCTGCCAGACGTGTTCCTCGTGAAGAAAGGATCGACACTCATCGAGGTCGCCGGCAAGATCCACACGGATTTGGCGAAAACCTTCATCCACGGCATCAATGCCAAGGACAAGCGACGACTTGGCGAGGATTACATGGTGCAGGCCGATGACGTGGTCAAGATCGTGAGCGCAAAGTAAAACGGAAGGACATTACGTTTTCTCCTTCCTGCTTTCTCTTCGCTTCAGCTCTTTTATCCTTCATGGCGAAGGACAAAAAAAGTAACATCCTTCGCACGAACGTAAAACCAATTTTTATTTACATTCCTTCATTTTAGGTATCAAGTTTCAAATGTAATCGGTTAGTGAACTTTAATGTCCATGTATTCACATCTCGCCAAAGAATGGCAATCTCCGTCGAAAACGAACGTGAAGCAAGAGAACTTCAAGCGGTTGATTCTCTGGCGCCGACAACCAACGGTGCTTCGTGTTGAAAAGCCTTTGCGCCTCGATCGTGCACGTAACCTTGGTTACAAGGCTAAGCAAGGCTTTGTCATTGCTCGCGTGAAGGTGCGACGCGGCACGTTCGTGTCCCGCATGCGTCCTTGGTCCGGGCGCCAGCCCACGAAGATGGGCGTGAACAAGATGACCACGGGCCAAAGCCTTCGCTGGATCGCAGAACAGCGGGCGAACAAGCGATTCCCCAACTTGGAAGTCCTCAATTCCTACTGGGTGGCGCAAGACGGCCATTTCAAATATTACGAAGTGATCCTTGTCGATCCGGTTCAGCCAACGATCGTGAACGACCCGAAAATCAACTGGATATGCAAGACAACCCAAAAGGGTCGCGTCTACCGTGGCTTGACCAGTGCTGGCAAAAAAGCGCGCGATCTCAGGCACAAGGGCATCGGTGCAGAGAAGGTCCGACCCTCTCTCAACGCCCACGACCACAAGGGCAAATAAATCGGTATCATTGCTTGATCCTTTCGTATTTATTGCTCGTTCTACCTTTCTTTCTTTAATCGCCGCAGGGGATTTCTGTTGAAGCAAGATTTGCACATATCGCTCGTGAGGATCTCAATCCACGTTCACCCGACAGAGCTTCTCGAAAAAGTGAAGATGGCATTGTGCAACTTGCTCCAGATCGACCCGGAGGGCCTCGATAAGAGGCTCGATACCGCGGTGCTCGAGGGCGACTACGGGAACAAGATCCATGTCCTCACCTATGTCTTGAAATCGCAAAAGGAGATCGACGCATTCGTGCAGCAATTAAAGGAAAAACTTCCGAACGACCATAAAAATGTCCTCCGGCAAAATTTCGAATCATTCTACAATGGTGATAACAAGACCTTGTATCTCCGTCTCCACAAGCAATTGGCGTTGCAGAACATCTTTCGGATTTCCCAATACGATGATATCATCCACGTGGGCATCAAGTTCACCGCATACTCGAAACTATCGATCGACGGGGAACATCCAAATATCTTGAAGTTCTTACTTGATACTGGGATCATCGCGTGAACGTGGTTCACGCCAAGTGGCGTGGTTGGCTTGGCGATCATCGAGACGAGCATCGTGCCGTTCCGCGGCGCGGCGACGGGCGATGCCTTGAAGGATTGCATCGCGCGCTGGGTCGCGCGGGCACGATCGGTGGGATACGATGGATTCATCGTCGATCTCACGGGCAGCGAGCCAATTAAAGCCAAGATCGATGCACTTCGCTGCATCGAATCCCAGCAAGGCGATTTCAAGATATACACGAGAAAGACGCTGATCTTGGATGACCGTAGGGACTTGAAGGCAAGTCTCGCGAATATCCGGGAAAAACTCGGCGTTGATGTCGTCTGTCTTAAATCTAGCAATCCGGACGTGCTGAACTTCGGTGCGAAGGACAGCCGGATCGACATCATCAAGCTCGAAAGCCCGGCGGAGCTCGACGCATTCACGGAAGGCGTCGCGTCGCTGGCAGGGCAGCAGGGAACCTTCATCGAGCTCCCCTTCGTGCCCTTTTTCAGGACGCGGGGTGCTTCCCGGTCGAAATACATCCACGCCGCGAACAAGGCAATCGAACTCGCCAGTGCAAAACATGCAAGGATGTTGTTCTCGAGCGACGCATCGCAACTCGTGGAACTCAAGAACGCGTGGCAGAAAGCCGTGGTGCTGAACTTGCTGCTGGCCATGAGCAAGCAAGTTGCGATGGATACTCTCCTGAAGAACCCGGCAATGCTCGTGGATCGGCCCAGGACGAGGCTCGAAACCGTCGTGGGCGAGGTTGACGACGAGGAAACGGAGGCAGATTGAATGGTAAAGACCGAACGGCAGAGATACGTGCGGTTCCGGCTGTTCTCGGAACGCCCCGTGAACGCCGACGTCAAGGAACTGGCGCAGGCAATCTGGCGCCAATACAACAGCTTGTTCGGCGAGGTGAAAAGTGGCAAGGCTGGCTTCTGGATCACGGACTACGACGTGAAATCCCGGGAAGGAACCATTCGCTGCTCGAACACGGTGCTCGACGAGCTTGTCGCGTCACTGACCTTGATCACGACCATCAATGACATCGAGGTCGCCATCGACACGATAAAGACATCTGGCATCCACAAGAAGCTACCCCCCGTGGAATCCACATGAGCCCGTCATTCTAACTTGTATTCCGTTGCGGAGTTGTAGAGATAGTTGAAGTATTGCTGCGCGATGGCACCGAATCCCTTGTAATCCGACTTCATACCAAAATACGACGTGAGCGCGAAGACCTGGGCTTTCAAGATGATGATCGCGTCGACGGAGTCGACGGCGACACCGGTCCCGAAGATCTGGTCCCGCACCCGCACTTGGCCGATCTTCGCAAGATCTTTCAAGAGATCCTTGTGGCTATCGCCTTGCTCGACAAGGATCTTGATATCGGTGATGCCTTTCAACCGTTTTTCCTTCAAGACATCGATGATACCGTTTTCCTTGAGATCCACGAGATTGTTCGCCGCGACCATGATCGACTGCGTTGCCGAGTTGATGAGTGCGATCGCCTTCTTAAACACGGCGTCCTTGCCTCGATACACGAGGACCTGGATCTGGAACGGCGCGTCGATATTTTTCAAGTAGATATCGTTCAGCTCCTCGACGATGACCTTGGAATGCGTGCTGAAGTCGTCGATGAGCTTCTTGCGCGCGAGCATAAGTGCCTCATCGGGAGGATTTGCAAGATAACTGCTCGGTCGTTGCGTGTCGTCACGCGTGATGTAGCCTTTTTCGAGCAGCAAGGAAAGGATGTTGTAAATCCGGCTGTAAGGCACGCTTGACTTGTCACTCAGATCTCTGGCATTCAATGGACCATGCTTGATCAGTGTTAAATACAGCGCGATCTCGTATTGCGTGAGATTCACGCCTTCCAATGCCTGGATCACCTTGTCAGAGACCGTGGGATTGTTTTCGGCCATGCTCGTCACGAAACTATAAGTCGTTGTGAATATTGTTTCGCAAGTTTTATTACTCATTCGTTCGAGGATACCATCATGTTACTCGTTCATGATTATGATGACATCGAAGGGATCAGCCGGTACATCATCGTTGGTTTCTCGCTCGGCATGATCGTCGGTGCTTTCCTCATCGGCATTCTTATCCTTCGTAAAATGCGCAAAACTGATGTCCGTACTTCGCGATTTTTCTTGCTGGGCATATTCTGGTTCACGTTATTATTCGGGCTAGGCCGGCTTGTGCTGCTGTATCATGACTACTTCGCGGAAGAACCCCTTGATATTCCATTGTGGACTATCGGTAGTGGCCTTTCCCTCGCCGGCTTGACGTGCTTGACCTACACGATCGAAAAATTCGTCTTCACGAAGACGAAAATGGTGATCTCGGTACTCGGCGTGGCCTGCATCGTCCTCCTCTTCGTGTTGGCGTTTCTTATGCTGAAGTCATTGGCAACGATAGTGCTCTACTCCGGGAACATCGCAGTAATCCTCGTCCCGTTCCTGATCTACATCTACATCGCCAAGATATCGACGGGCGCGGTGAGGAAGCAAGCCGTGATCATCATCATAGGAATGGTCGTCTCGTTCATCGGCCAACTCGGTGGCGCCGTGCTCTTCAACCTCCATGTCCTAGACCGGCTCTGGTCACAGCTCTTTGGAATTATTTTGACGTTCTGGGGGCTCGTGTTCCTGAGTTATGGGTTCGTGAAGACCCCAACGGGTGCATGATTCGTAAAACACGTCATTGCGTGGCTTGCAACAATCTTTCCTTTTTTCAAATCTCGATCTTTACTACATCGCAATCGATCGCCTTGAAATCCTTCACGATCTTGGCATACATCCCCTCGCCGTCGTAGGTCCCCATAATCGCGCCGCCGGATCCCGGAAACTTTGCCGTGGCACCCAATTTCCTCGCGAGCTTGATCATCACCACGTTCTTGTCAGCGATCGGGTAGATGCTCGCGCGCAGGTCGAAGTTCCGATTGATGCATACCTTGAACTTCTCGATATCGTGGGCTTTCAGCGCGTCGTAACCTTCCACCGCGTTTGCCGCTAATTTTTGCATAGTCTCGACAATCTTCGGCTCGCCTTTCTCCCACCTCTGGCGCACGTCGTTGTGCACGATGTCCTTGTGCGTGAGGCTCGATTGATAGGCGAGGTACATGGACGGGAACAATTTCTTGTTCACGGGCTCGTATTTCCCGTACCCGTGCTTGTCCATGTAGTCCTTGTCGAAATCCATGAACACGGGCTCGTCGAAGACTTGCACCACCCGGTCTTGCAGCCCGGCGGCAATGCCAAGTTCCTTGGTCTCGGACCAGAGCACGCGATTTGCCATCACCGCCTTGTCCATCGAAACGCCGTAAAACTGGCACAAGGCTTTCATGGTTGCCGTGATGATGGCCGAGCTGCCTGCGAACCCGACTTGCCGGGGAATGTTAGACGTGTATCGCAGAGTGAAATTTTTTGCTGGAATGACGATCTCGTGTTCCTTCACGTGATCGTGGAATTGCTTGATGGCTGCCTTGATCAACCGGAAGCCTCCGTAATACCCGTTGAGCTTGATATCCGCGAGTAAATCCTCAGTGGAATTGAAAATCACGTTGTCGCTCGGTCCTGGAAGGATTTCTATCCGCTCCCACTCGAACAAGACGATCTTGGCGCAAAAATTGCGGACGGGGATGGAAAGGGTCTTCCCGAAGAACCCGTCGGAAGGATTTCCAAGCACACCAGCCCTGGCTGGCGTGATGATCTCGATCATAATCAATGAAACGAGCGATCGGATAAAAAAGGTTTATGGCTGGCTGCACCTCTTTGGGGTAATCTTGACGATCCGGGGGCTCGTGTTCTTGTCATATTGGTTTGCATAAACCCCGGCGGATTATTTATCCATCTCATTCCTTTATTACAAGGTTTGCAACACGCTTTGTTTTTATTTCACGGATCCCTCGAACATTGCACGTGCTTCGAGGCGGGAGAATGAGTGGGATGCACTTCACGAAAAATTAAAAATGTCGATACCTTTTTTTCACCTACACTGCGCGTGGTTGCGCGTCGCTGTTCAGAAACACCGATATTGATAGCTAAGAACATCGACCGTTTCACGATTGTAGCTGTCCCGACGTAGTTTAGTGGCTAGAACGCCCGGCTGTAGTTTCAAAAACGCACGAATGAGGCACATCAACGATGATTTCGTGTCAGCCGAAACCGGGATGTCGCCGGTCCGAGTCCGGCCGTCGGGACCATCCTTTTTTCTTTTCTCGTTGAATTCAAAAGAAAGTATATAAAAAAGAAAAAAATCGAGTTTATTTCTTGCCGTCTCGCTCGGTCTCTATTTGCTCGATCGTCTTGTGCTTGGCCTCGTAAGGCTTGACCAGCAGCGCGATAATCGGTATGATCATAAGCAAACCGGCGAAAACCCAATACGCGGGCCAACCCATGGGTAAATATAATGACGCCAGCGCAGGACCAACCACATACGCAGCTCGTGAAATGGTCATGATGCAACCCATGCACGTGCCCCTGTTCTTCGTGGTAAATATTTCGGTCATGTACACGGTGATCCAAGCGAGCACGATCGGCATGCACGTGAATATTCCCCAGAGAGCAATAGGCGATCCATTGGTGACCGGTACAAGTATAAAGGAGGCAATGGATCCGACGCATCCGATGACCAGCGTCGGCCTGCGGCCGACCTTGTCCATGAGGATACCGGATAGCAGAGCACCAACCACGGTCAGCAACCCACCAACGATCAGATAGATCTTATTGTATTGCGTGAGCAACCCGAGGCTATCGTAGTAGTCCTGGAAACGGAGCGTGCCCATCTTGAATGCTGATGACCAGATGAAATACACGCCCGAAAGGATCAAGACGTAGACCACGTCCTTCCGAGTCATGGATTTCAGCGCCGCCTTGATATTGAGGAGCTTGTTTTTCCGTTCCGCTTTCGACTTGAGCCATCGCTCGGGCTCCTTGAAGAAGAAGATGAGCAAGACGAGGCACAAGATCATGAAAATGAGGCCCCACAGGCCGTATGCCCATTTCCAACCCAGCGGGCTCTCGGCGATCCTCGGCCCTAGAATTGCATAAATGGGAATCATGCCCATTAAAAACGCGATGGCACCATATAATCCCCGTTTTTTTGCCGGGGATTCTTCTGCAACTGGGATTTCCCATGCATTGGAAAGCGTGGCCATGGTTATGATCGAATACAGCAACAACGCCGGGTGCATGCCCACCGGTCCACTTGGTGTCAAAGTTAACAGCAAGGACGGTGCACCCAGCATGATGACGAGCAAGATTAGCCCTTTTTTCCTGCCGAACGCGTCATTAAACCAGTTGATGAGAAATACGGCAAAGGCTACCACCCCATATAATGATATCCAGATCAAGAGCTCGTTCTGGGGAATCCCGAAGTCCGTTGCCATATAGGTGAACACGCCCATTTCCACTTGAGCGAGATAGTTGTCCAGGAGAGAAATCAACCCCATAAGGACGACCACGAAGGTCACATAATTTTTTGGGCGATTTCCCTCTACAGATTCATTCGCATTCATTTTCTTTCCTTCCTCTGACTTTTCGATACCTTTAGATAATGGAAAAGAAGCTTCGATTGTTGGAACATAAAAAGCCAACCTTTCCCCTATCTCCGAAGCAGAAAGTGCTTCTTGTTTCATTTTTTTCCCGTAATATTTAAAAATGTTGTCTTAATCGGCGGTCCATTTCGTTAGAAACGAAATGGGGACGGGTGGAGGACAAAATTTCTGAAAATATATCCCCCGATTCATCCCCCGATTAAAATCGGGGGTCTTCTCGGGTATATTTTATAAATCGAAACAACAATTAAGATCTCTTGAAAGGATAAACACATCACGTGAACGATCATGGCATTTAAACAAGAAGCACGCGAGCATTTCCCGCAATGGCCACAACTTGACAAGGAGGATTACGACGCCGTGAAAGCGGTGCTCGATTCCAAGCAGCTATGGTGCGGCGCTCCGGCCACGCACAAGGGCGAGTTTGTTTGGAAGTTTCAGAAGGAATTTGCCGAGTTCCTCGGCGCGAAACACTGCTATGCCGTCACGAACGGCACGCACGCGATCGAGGTCGCCTTGATGGCCCTTGACATCGGCCTGGGCGACGAGGTGATCGTCCCCGAGTACACGTTCGTCGCCACCGGTTCCGCAGTCGTCGCGGTCAACGCCGTTCCCATCTTCTGCGATGCACATCCGAGGACATTCAACATCGACGAATCCAAGATCGAGCCGCTCATCACGCCGCGGACCAAGGCCATCATTTGCGTCCACCTCGGCGGCGTGCCGTGCAACATGGACAAGATCATGGCGATTGCCAAGAAGTACAAGCTCAAGGTCATCGAGGACTGCGCCCACGCGCACGGTGGCAAGTACAAGGGCAAGCGGCTGGGAACGATTGGCGACGTCGGGACATTTTCGTTCCAGGCCAGCAAGGTCCTCGCATGCGGTGAAGGTGGTGCCATCACCTGCATGGACGACAAGGTCGGCGAGAAGATCTACGGCATCGCCGACGCGGGACGAAGAGTCGGCGAGTACTTCTACAACCATTACATTCCTTCATCGAACTACCGCCTTGGCGAGTTCCAGGCCGCCATTTTGTGCTCGCAACTCAAGAAATTCAAGGAACAGCACGTGATCCGCAACAAGAACGTCGAATACTTGCGCGCCAAGATCGACAAGATCGACGGCATGTTCATGCAAGCCAAGCCCGAGGGCGCCGAGGAATGCGGGTACTACGTGGTCGGCGTCAAGTTCGATCCAGCGAAGTTCAACAATATCACGAAAAAAGATTTCTACAATAAGCTCAACGCTGCGGGTGTCCCGACGGACGATTGCTACCCACCGCTCCACTCGCTCACGTGCTTCAAGGAGGGCAAGGGCAAGAAGGGCGTCGATTATTCGAAGGCGAATTGGGGCGGGGCAAAGTCAGACGACAAGAATTTCCCAGTGGTCACCGATATCTTCAACCATAGCTTCGAGTTCCCGCAAGAGATGTTCCTCGTTAAGAATCAGAAGGATCTCGACTACGTGGTCGACGTGATCGTGAAGATCAAGGAAGGAAAATTGTAAGCTGTTCTTTTCATTCTTTTTCCTGGTTGTTCATTCCAAAACGAGAGCCCGGACGTTGCCGATGAGCTCGTCGCGGATCATTTCGAATAATTTCTTACCCTTCTCGGCCGTAGCTAGCGTGGCATCGCCGATGACGCCGTGTTCCATGTATGGTTCGCCGGAATCGATGATCTTAAACTTGGGAATGTCCGGGTATTCCTTCACGAGCTTGTCCTTTCGCACGAGATCGGGGTGCAAGTGCATCATGAGCGAGGTTTCGAGCTCATCGGCATGCTCGCCCATGCTGTCGAGAACCGATTCGATTTTTTTCTTGAACGCCGGGTCATCGAACAATTTAACACCGCGCAGCACGTATATGTCGACCTTGATCTCGGAAAGGACTTGCAAGCTCGCTTCCCGGAGGCAAATCTCGTGTGACGAGCCCCCGTGCCACGAAAAAAGGAGGATTTTGGTGAAGCCCCAAGCCACGCACGACTTCATCAGATCGACCAAAATTGCCTTCAAGGTGTCGAAGCGCACCTTCACGGTCCCCGGGAACCCTTGCGTGAGCACGGAGACGCCAAAATCGACAAGGGGACCGGAAATGATCGGTAAAGAGGTGTCTTGAGCCACCGCAACCGAAAGATCCAAGGCGAGCATTCCATCCGTCGCTAACGGGAGATGGGGGCCGTGTTCTTCCAAGCAACCGATTGGGATCAAGATTGCGGCTGTCCCGTGGCACGAATCGACGAATTCTTCCATCTCTTTCCAGGTCATGTATTGATAAACGCGCATCAGTATCGCCGGAATAACCACTCCCGACACATAAAAAAGCATCGATGACCGATCAACATCCATGCAGCCCACTATCATCTTGCACACGGGGGTTGGCACCACGCCGCTCACTGATAAGCAAAAAGCCAAGAAACTCGCGGATCTCGCCATCGAAGCCATCGATGCGGGATACCAGGCACTCGAAAGCAACGTCGACCGGCCGGCGTTGAAAGCCGTCGAAAAAACCATCAACGTGCTCGAGGCCAGCGGCATCGTGAACGCCGGGGTGGGCGCGGTGAAGCAATCCGATGGCATCCAGCGCCGCGACGCGACGATCATGGACGGCAGCACGCTCGCTTGCGGCGCCGTGTCGTCGCTCGAGAACGTCAAGCATACGATCTCGGTCGCCCGGCGGCTCATGGAGTTCACCGAGCTGCCCGGCGACGAGTCCAAGGACCCCAAGTGGAATTTCTACTTCTGCGGGTATTACGTCGACAAGATCTTCGAGATCCACGGCGAAAAGGTTCCCGACGAGTGGAAAATGAGCGGAAAACCGTCCATGGTGCCGCGTGTTTCGGACGGGGACACGGTCGGCGCGGTTGCCATCGACACGAGGGGCACCATCGTCGCCGGCACGTCAACGGGCGGCTTGTCAGGCTCGTACCCGGGACGCATTGGAGATTCGCCAGTCATCGGCGCCGGCACGTACGCGAGCTGCCATTGCGGCGTGTCGAACACGGGCCGCGGCGAGAACGTGATGAAACTAGTGGCCGCAAAGCGCGTTTGCGATCTTGTTAAACTCGAAAAAATCAATGTCATGATCGCGGTGGATCGCATGATCAAGGAATATGAACAAACTTTTCCAAACACGAGCGGGCGCATCGGCACCATCGCCATCGACAAGGATGGGAACTGGACCGCGCAGTTCAACGGCGCTGCGATGACGTGGGCGGTGAAAAGCAAGGGTCACGGTTTTTACGGCCAGAGACGCGATGAAAAGATAGAATTCTGAGATCACATCTCCACGATGCACGGTTAAAGGTTTAAAATCTCCTGGAGTGAATCTTCCAGGAGGTGGTGTGATTGCCGGACGAAGAACACGACGTGTACCGTGCATTGCAGCAGCATTTGGATGCTTTACCAGTGGGATTCCCCCGGACGAAATCTGGTGTCGACATCGCGATCTTGAAAAAACTATTCACTCCCGAGGAGGCACGGCTTGCATCATTCCTTGCGTTCATGCCCGAGCCGTTGAAGCGGATCCACAAGAAGGTATGCAAGGAGATGGAAATTGGGATAGAGGTTCTCGAATCCAAGCTCGACGAGATGTTGCGGAAGGGATTGTTGAACGGCGGGGAGGACTCGACGACCGGGAAAAAATTATACGCGAACGCCTTTCTCATGATGGGCATGTTCGATTACCAGGTCAAGACGTTAACGAAAGAATTGATGGCAGATGTCGACCGGTACATCGCCGAGGCATACATACACGAGTACAAGCTTTCAGGCACTCCGCAGCTCCGCACGATCCCGATCGAGCAGTCGGTGGAAAAAGAAAATCCCGTGGCCACCTACGAGGACGTGCGCCATCTCATCGAAACGCGGCGCCCCATCAACGTCACGGAATGCATTTGCCGAAAAGGAAAACGCCTAATGGGGAAAACTTGCGAACGAAATGCCCCGAGCGAAACATGCTTTCAATTTGGAACCGTTGCACACATTTACAAGCAAATGGGAATTGGCCGGGAGATTTCAAAGGAGGAGGCCCATCGTATCATCGATGAAGTGGAGAAAGCAGGGCTCGTGATCCAACCCGGAAATTCCATAAAACCAGGCAACATCTGTTGCTGTTGCGGTGATTGCTGCTTGATCATCACGCATGCAAAAAAACTGCAAAGACCACTCGAGGTTTTCGCGACGAACCACCGCTCTAGCATCAACGCAGAAGCATGCAAAGGCTGCGGGACATGCATCAAACGCTGTCCCATGCAAGCCGTGTACAAAGGTAGCAACGGTAAATCCACGATAAATGACAATCTATGCATTGGTTGCGGTGTATGCGTGCCAGCCTGCCCCGAACATGCGATGCACCTCGTCAAGCGCGATCAAGACGTGGTTCCACCAGCAGATCAAATGGAAATGTTCATGAAAATCGGCGCGGGCAAGGAAAAAGCCAGGACCCAGAAATAAAAGGCGAAACAACCGGGAATGGTCAGATATACGACTCGTCTTGGTAGTCCCCGCTGCTGTCCTCGGGTCGCACGAGTTTTCCATGGCAGACGGGGCATATACTATATTTTTCCAGCCAATAGGCAAGGCAGAGGAAGTGGCCGATGCGGCCGCAATGTGGGCACACGATGACTTCCTCGTCGAGGGTCGTGATCGGCTCGTAGCAAATGATGCATTCGCCAACCTTGTGTTCTTCGAGGTATTTTGGCTTGTCCTCGTCCTTAAGCAGCCGGAAGATAAGCTTGTCTTTCTTGTCTTCGAGGTTTTTCTTGATCGTGTCGAGTTCCGAGAGCCGTTCCTCGATGAGCGAGAGCTGTTTCTTGATGATGGCCTCGTCTTCGATGATTTCCTCTGAGATCGCGCCGTCCAGCGATGTTGTGATGTCGGCAACCGTCGCGTCGAAATGCTCGTCGCCCAGCTTGCCCCGCTCGACCGAAAATCCTTTACCTTCCTTTAACATGCCCGATATATCGCCCATGACCCGGACGATCTTTTTCACGTTCTCCCGCAAATCGACGAGGATCATGTTGTTGATGAGGTTGATCTTCTCGTTCCGCTTTTCGATGAATTGCTTTATCTCCTCGATGATGGTCATCAGCTTGAACGCGTCGTAGCGGTTCAACGTGCTGTTGAGCTGGTCGAGCAGTGCTTGGTACTTGCCCTTGAAGGACTGGATCGACTCACCGAGGCTCGCGAGGTCCAGGTACGTCTGGTTCAAGATTTTCCCGATGAGGGTTTCGAACTCGTTGATCATCACGTCGAGGTTCCCGAGTATTTTCTTGACCTCGTCTCGGATTTTGATCTTTTCTTCTTGCGAGCTCGTCTCGTGGAAGAAGAATTCAAGCCTCGTGTAGAACCGGGCTATTTCCGGTTCCTGGTGCTCTAGCGATTCTTTCAAGGGGATCATTGCCGTGACGTACTCGCCCACGAGGAGCTTTTGCATGGCATCGCACCACGTCGCGATGTCCTTCAACCGCTCGCGATATGCCGCGTTGATCTCGTTGAGCCGCTCCTGCCCCTTGGCGAGGTCGTTCTCGGCACTGTACGTCATGATGTCCCGCTCCTCGATTTCGAGCGCGTGCTTGAGGATTTTTGGCAAGATCGCTGAGAGCCGGTCCTCTCCTTCGAGTTCCTTGTAAAAATCACGCATTTTCTCTGGCCAGGTCGCCTTCACGTGGGAAATCAGCTCGTCACGAATCCGCTGGTTGACCAGCTTGCGCAGCTCCTTCTTCTCCTTTCCTGATTGCTTGATCTCTGTATTAAATTGGCCACTCTCGATGAAATAGAGCAATAGTTCCTGGATCAAGTCCTTGTTCTGGACGGGGGCCTGCTCGATCGACCGCTGCAGCGCCGTGTACGTGGCCTCGAAGGTTGCACCCGGGTAGGCCTTGAATGGCTCGGCGCATTCCGGGGCAAAAACTTGGAACTTGTCCTTGCTCGCTTGCACGGCCGGATCGATGGTGCGGAGCATTGAGCCGTAAAACTCCTTGGAAATTGTGGATTTCGCGGCGCTCATCTCGCCGAGGCGGGTGATCACGTCTTGGATCTTGAACTTTAACCCACCCATTGCGCCCATGGCCTTGTCGACCGGTTCCCGTATTGGCAAGATCGTGGCGAATTTCATCGCATTCTGCGCATAATCGATTTCCCGGTCGAGGGCTTCGATGAACCCGGTTGCTTGCGTGTTGACGTGAGCGATTATCGATACGTACCTCGAGATGATCCCGGCCTGTATCATTATCCCGGCCTGGTCGATGAATGCCCTCACGGGCATCAAGTGGAGCTCGTACAAGTGAACGATGGACGAGATGATCTTGTCCTTATCTTGGACTTTTTGGCCTTTCTTCTCGATGTCAAGATCACGGAACTTGATGATGCCGGTCTTGGCCATAACCGACATGTAATGAATATCAGCCGCCACGTCGTCACGCGATGCCACGGCGTCTGCATCGGATTGGCGGAGCGCCAAGCCATCGAGAAATGCTCCGGACTCGATCGTCCCTTGCCCATCCCTGATTAACCGGTTCACGTAATCAATATATTTCTGGGGCACGGGGGTAGCCGTGCTCGGCGTGGATTTCAGGCTTTCCAGCACGCCACGCTCGATCTCGATAAGAATCCTGTTGGTTTTCAATGCTTCGAGCAAAATGTATAAATACGCCCTCGACGCATCGATGCCGCTGTAATTTTGCATTTCACGTCAATTCCGATGCTCTCAACAAGAAGTTGAGTCCGTGAACGGATAATACCCCGACATCAATAATTTTTGCGGAAAGGAGTTCCAAAAATGCATTATAACGCGCCAATGGCTTTCACGATTTAACAACAAATCTTAAAAAAGCATAATTATTGTTGGAGAAAAAAGAACGACAAGAATTTCTAACGAGTACCAATTAAAAAAAAACAAGGTTTTATCAAACTCGGTAAAAATCAAACAAGGCAACTGAGTATTATGGCAAAAATCAAGTGTGGAGTGCTCGGTGCAACTGGCATGGTTGGGCAACAGTACATTAAATTGCTTGCAAACCATCCCTGGTTCGAAGTGACCGACGTTTCGGCATCCCCGCAGTCCGCCGGAAAGACGTATCAAGATGCAGTCAAGGACAAGTGGGCGCTGGATACCCCCATCCCGGATAACATCAAGAACTTGATCGTGCGGGACGTGCAAGATTACGGCAAGATACCTAAGGACATCGGTTTCGTGTTCTCGGCCGTGGAGATGCCCAACAAGGACGACATCAAAGCAGTTGAAAACAAGTACGCGGAGCTGGGAATCGCGGTGGTCAGCAATAACTCTGTGCATCGCTGGACCCCCGACGTGCCCATGCTGGTGGCAGAAATCAACGCGGATCACACGAAAATCATCCCGATCCAGCAAAAAAAGCACAACTGGAAGGGCTTCATCGCGGTGAAACCAAACTGCTCGCTCCAGAGTTATCTCACCCCGCTCTTCGCGCTGGAAAAAGCCGGGTTCAAGATCGACAAACTCATCATCACAACGCTCCAAGCCAGCTCGGGTGCTGGCTACCCAGGCGTGCCCTCGCTCGATTTAATCGACAACATCGTGCCTTACATCGGCGGCGAGGAGGAAAAGTCCGAGAAGGAGCCGCTCAAGATCCTTGGCAAGATCAAGGACGACGTGATCGTGAACGACGAGTCGATCAAGATCAGCGCCACGTGCACGCGCGTGCCCGTCACCGACGGCCACACGGCCTGCGTGAACGTGAAATTCAAGGACAAGGTGCCGTCCAAGGAAGAAATCATCAAGATCTGGAAGGATTTCAAGGCATTGCCCCAAGAACTCGATCTCCCCTTCGCGCCGAAGCAGCCCATCATCTATCTCGAAGCAGATAACCGCCCACAGCCGAGGAAAGACCGCCTCAACGACAAGGGCATGGCCGTCACGGTCGGTCGCCTCAGGAAGGACAACGTGTTTGATTGGAAGTTCGTGGCCCTTAGCCACAACACGATCCGCGGCGCCGCGGGCGGCGGCATCTTGAACGCCGAGCTCTTGAAGGCACAAGGGTTTATCAAGTAAAACGCCTTTTTTTTCATTCCATTTTTGATGAAACCCTGGTTATGCGATGACACGGCAAGTTTTAAACAGTGGCAGCGCAGCTTGTACTTGAGCAACCATGATTTCTGATGCGACTGCGTGCCCCGCGCGTGTTCCGACAAGGACCATGGACATCGACGAGAGCAACGCCATGCTGCACAAGTGGATTTTCGGCGATCACGGGAAGTTCGTGAAATTCCGCATGGAAAAGTGTATCGGTTGCGATTTATGCCGGATACTCTGCCCCACGTCGTGCATCGAGCTCGGCCCCGTTCCCGAGATCGCGTCCGGGAAGTTGCAAGGCGTTCCCCCTATTTTAATTAACCACGAGACATGCGCCTACTGCGGGCTGTGCGCGGCCATTTGTCCGACCAGCGCGCTCGAGTTTCGCTCGGACCCCAAGGATTTCATCACCATGAATGACTTGCCCGCGTTTCAATTCAAGACGTTCGTGGATCTCGTGCAAAAAAAGCTCATGCGGAGCTTCGATCACCCGGCGAGCGCGGACATCCACCTGCCGAAAACCGTACAGAAGCCGACGGAAGGCAAGGTCTTACTGCGCAATGATTTGCTCGCGAAGTGCGATCCCATGGGCTGCAAGGGCTGCTTGCAGATCTGCCCGACGGGCTGTTTCTGGGTTCCCAAGAAAGCCGAAGACATCGCTGCGCGTGGCAAGATCACGATGGATGATGACTTGTGCATCCATTGCGGTGCGTGCCACAATGCTTGCCCCCAGCGCATCATCGAGGTGACGAGGACCAAGATAGCCTACAAGATGCCAGCAAAGAAGCCGTGGCACGCAGCGTGGGAGAGCCGCATCAACCTCTTGATCGGCCCGTCGGTCCCCTTGAAACGAGAACCGCCGCTGCACGTCGTGGAAGGCTTGCAAGAAGGTCCAACACCCGCGATCGAGCCAGTCGCGATCAAGGAATTACCCCCGGAGATCAAGCGGCAACTCCAGCGTGACTTCGATCTCGTCAAGGATTCGCTGGCCCAGGTCAACATGCGATACTGGATCGAGTTCAAGAAGCTGGAGCCGCTTCGCAAAGCCATCAACAAGCTATTGCCGGCACCCAAGTAAGAAAAGAGCTTTCACCCTTGATAACCGATTTTTTGGACGACAGCATCGACCGGGACGCGATGCACCGCGAGCTGCAAGACCTCAGGCGGCAGATCAAACAAGATACCGATCAATTCCGTTAGATGCAAGACGGGAATGTCGAAGGTCTCGTCGAATTCAACCTCGAGCTCGGCTTGCGCGCTATCGAGGTGGAGCAGGCAATAGGGACACACGACGACGATCGCATCGGGCGCGTGCTGCTTGATGCTCGCCAGTTTCCGCCGCGTGATCTTCAGCGAGTTGATCCGGTCGTCATGCAGCATGCGCTGGTTTAAACCAGCACCGCAGCACAAGAGCCGCTCACGATACTCGACGATCGACGCTTGCAACCCGCCAAGAAGCTCCTCCAATATCCCCGGGTTCTCGAAATCGTCCAGCAAAGCGCGCGGATCTTCTTGATGCAAGAAATGACAGCCATAATGAACCGCGATCTTGACGCCATCCAGCGTGTGCTTCGCGTGCTGGACGAGCAGGTCACGGTTCTTGTACAGGAATTCCGCGGCGTGAAACACGATTACATCCTCGATGTAGGTCTTTCCAATCTTTTTTAACACGTTTTTAACACGGGCTTGTATGCCATCGCCGTGTCGGAAGTACGCATCGCAATTATGGAACGAGGAAAAGCACCCGTTGCACGTGGTGACGCAGCTGGCCGAGGCTTTCTTGATCACGTTGTAGTTCCGCTGCGTGATCGCCAGCACCGTTTCGAGCGGAGCGGTGTTGAACGCGAGGAAGTTACCGGTGCAACAAGATTGCTCGTTGCTCGTCACCGGCGTGTTTCCCATGGCTTTGCATGCATCGATGAAGGCCCCGTTGATGCCCGGGTATGCCCGTTCCGTGCAGCCCTGGAAGTAAAAAATCTTGTCCGACATCGCTGGTATCGCGTTCAGCCGTTCCTCGTTTATCGTGCGACGGCGGGGTTGTTTTTCGTCCATGCTGCGTTCACTCCTTCGCGGCGCTGGCTTTTCGGAGTTTTTGCTCGAGGCCGTGAACTCGCTCGTTCAAGCCGGTGATCTCGTTGATTTTTCGGACCTCGTCGAGGGCTCTTGGTTCCATCCACGAGGGGCCATCGGTCAGCACGCCTTTCTCGATGTACCAGCGCATGATGGGCAGGATATTCTTCATGTGCTGCAACCCGTGCCCCTGGTCCAAGGCGAGATCGCGCAAGATCAAGATCGTCTTGTACGAATCGATGTTGTCACGGGGGCATAAGTTCACGCACGATTGGCAATAAAAACAATCCCAGATCGTTTCATCAGCGAGCAGCGTCGTGTCGTTCTCGATGATGCGCTGGTTTATGACGCGCATATTGAATTTTTCCGACACCTTCGCCGCCGGGCAAGATCCGACGCACCTGCCACACTGAATGCACGCGAGATAGTCGTTCCCCGCGAGCGGGTGCTGGTTAATGGCATTAAGAAGGGATGTCGCGCCTTCCTCCTTGCGGGTCTTGTCAGCGGTCATGAACGTCACGGGAATCTCGAATGGCTCGTGATCAAATGCACGAACCGGGACTTCGTTCGATTTACTTCAAGCATGACATAGTTAATACTTTTTCCTTTTAATTTTTTTGAATCAAGTTCAAAAAACTTGACATAGGAGGATGCATAGATGACCAGCGTGTATTATCTACATGATTAGGTGAACGCCACGGGCGCGATCAACGCATTGGACGTGTATAAAGACCTCCCGAAGCTCAACTGCAAAAAATGTGGCATGCTATGCATGCCGTTCGGGGTGGAGCTCTTGAAAGGTGCCAAACAGCTGGAAGACTGCCCGCCGTTGCTCGAACCCAAGTATAAACCGAACCTGGAAAAACTGCGAGCGTTACTCGCCCCGATGAAGCAAGCAACGGCAACGGGCATCGTCTTGAACCAGGATGCTTGCGACGGGTGCGGCGTGTGCGTGATCGCGTGCCCGGTGAACTCGCGGTTCAGCCAGGAATGCTTGAGCGGGAAAGCACCCGACCATCCACTTCCCAAGGAAATTATCTATGCCCTGGAAAATGGTAAATGCAAGATCGTGAGCATCGAAGAGTGCCGGCGATACACGCCACCGACGACGAACTGCCGCATCTGCGAGATTTATTGCCCGCGTTATGCCATAGAAATCAAGGTATGAATCGTGCCTTGAAACGAGATCGTTTCGCCATGCCGATCGAAAACAAGAACCGAACTGTTTGCACGGGCTGCGCGCTGCTGTGCGACGACATCTCGATCGATGTTCAATTCGGAACGATCCAGGCCGTGCACAACGCTTGCCTGCGCGGGACTAAAAAATTCCAGTTCGCTTCGAAGAAAGACCGCATCAAGAATCCCGCCATCAAGGACCTTGCAACCGGGAGTTCGAGCGATGCAACATGGGAAGCGGCCATCGACAAGGCAGTTGACTTGATAACACATGCGAAGCACTTCGTGATTGCCGGGGTTTCCCGGATGAACGATGACGCGCAGGAACTGGCACTGAATCTGGCCGCCAAGCTGAAGGCAACCCTTGCAATCCAGGACCATGCAACTTTTACACGCGTTTTCGAAGCCATCCAAAATCATGGCATCGAGCTGTTCACGCTCGGTGAAACCATCAACAACGCCGACCTCGTGTTGTTCTGGGGTGCGAACCCGATAGACCTCTCCCCGAAAATGCTCGTAAAAACTGCCTTTTCACGAGGCCGGTATCGCCAATCCGGCAAGGAGGTTAAAAAAGTCGCTGTGATCGACGATTACCCGACACCGACTATGGAGCGCGCGGACATCAAGGCCATCTCAGGAGATACCAGCCACGGCGCCGTGCTTGCGACACTGGCGCGCGCCTTGGTGGATCGCAAGATCCTGGAACCGTCGTGGATCGAAACATCGGGAATTCCGAAAAAATTGTTCGAGGAACCCGCTCTTTCCGATGAACTCTTATCGCAATTGAAGGACATGGCAGTAGCGATCGATAACGCGGAATATTGCTGCATCTTTCTCGGGGAAGCTGTGTTGAACCAGCAATCGCTAGGAGATGAACGGTGGCTCCTCGATGGCATGCTTTCCCTCGTGAGAGCGATTAATGCCAAGCGAAAAATGGCCGTGTTACCGCTGTTCTACACTTGGAACTTTGCCGGCCTCTTGCAAGCACTTGCGACGACCGCGGACAAGGTCGAGGTCATCGATATGCGTGACATGCCATCAAGGGCAGGAAATGGAACGGTTGTCCTGTCGCTTGGCTCGGATTTTATCTCGAAAGCATCCGATGACGAGTATCGTCGCTTGTCGGAATTGCCTGTGGTTTGTGTCGATTTCAAGCGGACGCCGACCACGGGCATCGCGTCGGTGATCCTGCCTCCAGCGATGACTGGCATCGAATCCGGCGGCACCGCGACGCGGCTGGATG
>Ga0315277_10002757_pt1 | contig 24204 bp, 23 predicted proteins | sample YL17G05_15_MG_FD_203695 | JGI IMG/M metagenome (GOLD analysis project Ga0315277, IMG submission 203695) | Sediment microbial communities from Yellowstone Lake, YNP, Wyoming, USA - YL17G05_15 | ecosystem: Environmental > Aquatic > Freshwater > Lake > Sediment | place: USA: Wyoming | collected... | reverse complement strand
ACTGACGAAAAAGATGCAATTCCATATGCAGAGGAACCAGTTGTTCTCAACGTTGATCTAACGATGAAATGCAACATGGACTGCCTGCATTGTGTTGCCAAGGACTTTGGCCAGACAGAAGATCTAGTAATCTCAAGGAAGCTTCTTGACTGGATCCACAAATCGCCTTTTATGGTTGTTGTTATCACTGGAGGGGAACCGCTACTCCCAGAATATGAAAACCAGCTGGTAACACTTCTTCGAGAGACTCGCAACAAAGGTTTGGTTGTTGATACGAATGGGACCATCTTTCCCAGTGATTCTGTCATAGATACGATCCGTAACACCAGCACACTGGTGCGAGTTTCTTGGGACTCGACCCGATCGTATGACGAAACGTATTTTCGTCGAGTAAAGCTAAACAAGAGATCGAATGAAGATATAAATCTGGAGTATTATCACAAGAAGCTTGACGTAATACGACGCCTGCAGAATTCAAGCGTACACGTTGCCGTACAGAGCGTCGTCCACAAAAGAAATATGATCTCAATCCTAGACATGCCGAAGGCTTTGAGCGAGCTTTCAATCTGTCGATGGTATTTGCAAAGATTCATACCTTCATACAAAGCAGTGGGCGAAAGTTACGAAGTGAGTAATGATGAATATGAGAGGGTTACTGGAAAATTAACCAGAAAGTGTCAAGGAATAGGCGTTGAGTGTATAACCAAGAAGGATCGGAGACACAATTGTGTGGTTCTATTGGTTGGAAATGGAATTCTCTATACGCAAGGAGAAAAACCGCGAGAGAAGATTCGGCTGGGAACCATTGATGATGAAATTAGATTTTTTGAATACATAAGTTCTGCTGACCATGCAGAAAGATATTATGGTTAAGGAAGAAAAATGAAGACAAAAGCTGGTCCCGTATCAGTCAATGATTGGATGAAAGTTTTCAAAGAGTTATACTCTAAAGCAGATTCTGAAAGAACACCGGAGCAAATGTGGATCGCAGTAATGGCTCACACTAGCGAAATCGGCGAGTCTATACGAAAATTCGCTTTTGAGAGTCTTTTGAAATCTGCAACGCACACATTCTGCTGGCTGTGCAGCTTTGTAAACAAATGCAAAGCAATGCCCAATGATGACATTTTCTGTATTTCAGAATCTCTCCCAGGAATAGTTTCCCTGAAATACCCTGGAGTATGCGGCCATTGTACCGAAAAACCGTGTAAATGTGATCCTGTGCGAATGGAAGGTGAAAAAGATAAATCTGCTGTATATACCGATCTTCTTGACCGCAGAAGCAGGGAATTGAAAGCCCAAGAAGATTATTCTATCGAGAGTTACAAAAAAATGTTCTACGAGATTTACGGTGGAAGAGTGCATATTCAAACTCTCGAGAGTATAGGCTTTCATTTCTTGGAAGAAATAGGAGAAGCAGCTGTCTGTGTGCGTAAGCTAAGTCAACTAAGGAGAATTGCTCAAGATGAAAGTACGGAAATTGATTCGGCTTTCATGAAGCAACTGTCAAAGGTCGATGGCATAGTCAAGAACTATACAAAGCATAAAACGATAGGGGAAATAAATTACGCAGTCAAAGATCCGAGCATGCTTAAAGCCAGAGTAGTTGATGCCAAGATGGGTCTAGTGGTTGAGATTGGAGATTCATTTTCGTGGTTCTACGCGCTCTTGAATAAATTGGACTCAATATCAAGATTCATATGGGATCATCCTGATAAACACAAGACACTGAAGCAGGTAGAGCAGGTCCTCGGAGACGAATATATCGGTAGAACCGGCAAAACCAGATGTCCGTCTTGCAAAAAGAAGCCTTGCAGATGTGTTTTCTACAATCTAGGAAGTGTGGAGCGTATTTAGTAGAATATTTCAGTCGCAGTCAAGCTAGCGAAGGAAAGGAGAATGGCTTGATGAACTTAGAAGAGTTAAGACCGACCAGACATGAACATTTCCTAAACAGGGCGAAAGTTGTGGCCGAAATGAGCACTTGTTTGCGGAGAAAAGTAGGCGCAATCATCGTTGACAAAGATGGCGTGGAACTCAGTTCTGGTTATTCAGGAGCCCCAAGAGGCGTAGTTCACTGCATCAAACTCGGTAATTGCCTACGGATGGATCTGAAGATTCCGTCTGGAGAACAGTATGAGTTGTGTAGGAGTGTGCACGCAGAACAAAACGCAATAATAAACGCTGCAAGAACTGGGGCTAGCATAGTGGGCGGAGAACTGTACATCTCAAGCCAGAAGCTCAAAGGTGCGTATGATAACGGAGAGGAACCAAGCAAGATATATGGTCCATGCATCATCTGCAAAAAAGAGATAATCAACGCTGGATTAGCTAAGGTGCACATGAGAGAGGAAGGGATTGGAGAACAAAGCTACAATCTGGAAAAGATCAAAGAATTACTGGCTGAAGAGGAAGAGGATCGGAGAAAAAAGTATAAATCAGCTAGGCCTACGTCATAGAGACCGCCAAAGATACTACAATCAGAGATGTTATTACCCTGACACCATGATTTGAATCGATTGGGAAAACTAAACTTATTACCAAACTCGACAAGCGGATATTGAGATACAAACTTTATGGGAAGAAAGCGGTTTTTGAGTATAGGCCTTCAACTGCCAGCAGATTAGCTACATTAGACATTGTTGAATGTTATCAGAAGCTTGGTGGAGCAATAGCGCTGCGGGCGTGAGCTCAGAAAATGTTTGCGGGCTCTTATGGCGGGTGCACTACAGAGAACAACGGTTTTTGATGGGAAAAAGTAACAATTTTGAGGTAACAATAGGTTACTTCCTCAGTTTTTAACTGTTCTCAAGAAGACAGTATCCCGAACAGCACATTCTCAACTTGGGAAACACGTAGAATCATTTTCTCTCGGGACATCGGACTGTTCATTTCGTTGCTGGTCCTGTTCTCTCTGTTGCCTTTCAGCCTCTTCAACTAGGGCCCTCTTGAGATCTCGATCAGCCTCAAATCCTGCGTGCCACCATTGATCCCTGATCGCTAGAACCCTCTGGTCAACCCGAACGGGCTTCTGTTCTATGACGTCGATGCTCTGCAGGATCTTCAGCATGCTCAGGTTCGTGTCCTTGATCAGCGTGAGCGCTCTAAGCTTCGCAAAGTCATCATCAACATTCAACGCTATTTGCCAAGCCCTGTGCAGCACCTGCCGAGCTCCCTCGAGAAACTGATGCAGCAACGTGGGATCTTGAAGCTGAACAAATCTGCGAAACCAACTTCCCTCGACGCTCCCAATCAACAAACAGCCGTTTCTAGCTGACGGCCGTACTCATCCTTCAAGACTTCGATTATAAGTTTCAAGGGCGCACCTGTCAGGCTCTGCCTGAGCTTCTCAGTCCTCCGCTCAAGAAGCTGCTTGTTCATAATGACAGATTCCAGGCGTTTCTAACAGACTGTCCTTGGTTTAATGCACTTGCCCCCGGCTCCCACTCCACATGCGCGCTGCTTGAAAGAAACTACTAGGGAGGGGCCCCGACCGTCTCTCTGTCTCTGCCTTTATCAGTCGAGGTGCCAAAGTCATGAGCCTGTTCAATTCTGACAAGAGCGACATTCTGCAAGAGCCAAGTTGGCTTCAACCTCTCTCAGACCCTCCAAGCGGAAGGCTCCTCTGCCGCGATGCTGATTCGAAACTGATGGCCCGTCACCTTGCTAATCTTTTCATCACTCGCAAGACAGAAACCTATTCATTCCACGGGCCGCCTGGCACTGGAAAGACCGCTTGCGTCAGATACTTGCTCAGCGAGGTTGCCAGACATGCTTATGAACAAACCTTCCCATCCAAGCTGTCTACGTGAAGCGCGCGCACTTCGAATACGTCACTGGCGAATACAGCGACGGCGGAAAACTGTTTAAGAAGAAAAAGCTGTATTATTCCACGCCAGCTCAAGCCACTGGGCTGTAGTCTGGCGTAGGGGCCCGTAGTCTAGGCTGGATTAGGACACTGGCCTGCGGAGCCGGAGATCCTGGGTTCAAATCCCAGCGGGCCCGCCAATCAGAAATCGCTTGTTCGTTCTATGCTTTCTAGTGCCTGTTAGAGTATTGCTTGTTAGCTGTTTGTTAGGCTGATTGTGGTGGCTATTGTGGCTTTGCATGTTTTTGTGATGAAGTCGAAGTCAAGTTTGTCTATCGTGTCCGCTGGCGTGTGATAGTAGGGATACCTGAAGTCTGCCGTGTCTGTGAGAAAGAGTGCAGGGATTCCTTGTCGCCAGAATGGTGCGTGGTCAGATCTGATCAGGTCGCCCATGCCCATGGCGATTTGTTCAAAACGGAAAGGAACTTGAAGAGAGGCGCATGGCAGATCGATTTGGCCATGTTGGCTTTGAGCGGAGAACTGTTTGATCAGCTGACCTGAATTTGCGTCTCCGATGATTGCCAAGAAGTTGCCCACGTTTGGGCTGACGGCTTTGCTTGTCTGATACATTTCAGGCTTCATGCCTCGTGGAAGATGCTGCGAGCCCTCTTGGTCAGACGTGTAGCCTACGGTTTCAAGGCACAGCATGCCAGACACTTTTCTTTTTGCTTTGAGAGCTTCTTCTACCCAGAAAGAACTCCCCATGCAGCCTGTCTTGCCAGGCCAAGACGTTGTCGATATTCCTTCATACATTGCTTGCATTTCCTCTGCGTACTTGATCATCGCTTCGCTCATATTCATTTCAAGCTCAGCCTTCGCTTTTGCATTGGCTTCTGAAGGGTTGTTGCCCAATGCTAAGTATTTTCTGTAGGTCTGCCAGAATTTCCTCATCAAATTATGAGCTTCTAGACTCGTGTACCGGTCGCTGACATCCCTTAGACCAAGGCGTTGCGCAGCTTCTCTGGATCTTAAAGCAAAGGCAGGATTCCCTTCTTCCAACGTGAAGCTGACAAAACGGACATTGTGAATGCCTTCTTGTTTTGAAAGGAGTCGAGCTGCTTCCAACATGACTGCCACTCCGGACGCGTTGTCGTTGGCTCCTGGAGAATTCTCCACCGTGTCATAATGTGATCCAATCAACAATTCTGGTCCTTCTCCGCCCTTGATTGAACCCTCAACGTTCCTGAAAGTGCCGTCGAACCCTGGAACCTTGAATTTCTGCTCGTTTGTGGCAAGGCCATACTGCTTAAGCTCTGAAAGTATGTAATCAGCCGCCTCATTCAGCTTTTGAGGTGAGGCAATCGGATGCTTGACGCCTTCAAGCCTCATAACGTGCTTGTATATTCTCTCGCCATCAACTTGGCCCACGACGTTCGGAATACTCATGTCGAATGATCCTCGAAACCACGTTTGAAAGGCCGATTATTTAAGCCCTCGTGCAGCGCGCAAGGGCTGTTCATTATCATTCGAGTCTTCATTCCTTCTTTAGTCAACATGGATTCGAAGTGGACAAAAGGACTAAATCCACAGATGCTATTATGCTGTTTTTTCTGGGAGTGAAGCGTCGTGGCGAGCTTGAAGATGAAGGTGGTAGCCGCGTTTGCAGCGGTCTATCTCATTTGGGGTTCCACCTACTTGGCCATCAAGTTTGTGGAAGAGTCCCTGCCGCCTTTCTTCATGGCTGGTACGCGGTTCTTGATCGCCGGTTTAGTACTGTACTTCGTGGCCAGACTTCGCGGAGCCGTACGCGAGAACAAGACTGATTGGGGCAAAATGTTTGTGACCGGCGGCCTCATGCTCCTCGGCGGACACGGAGCCGTCGTGTGGTCTGAGCAGACGGTTCCGTCTGGTCTGACTTCGCTCTTGGTCGCGACTGTGCCATTGTGGATAGCGCTTTTGGATTGGGTGCGGAACCGGTCTAGGCCCAACACCAAGGTTGTGGGCGGCTTGCTCCTGGGCTTCTTAGGCGTTCTCCTGCTGGTCGGAGGCGGAGGCAGCCTGGGCGGAAGCAGCATTGACATTACCGGAGCCGCAATCCTCATTTTCGGTGCCTTCCTGTGGGCCAACGGTTCGCTATACTCGCGCTCAGCAAGGCTCTGCTGTTCACCTCTACTCGGCACGGCCATGGAAATGATCGCAGGCGGGCTGTTGCTGCTTCTTGCAAGCTTGATCGCCGGAGAATGGACCCATGTCAGGCTGGAATCAGTGTCTTCCCTCTCCGCAGTCTCTTGGATCTATCTAATCGTGCTCGGCTCACTCGTCGGGTTCACATCATACATCTGGCTGCTGAAAACAGTGCCTGCCTCCCAGGCCTCAACATACGCATACGTCAACCCCATAGTGGCGATGTTTCTAGGGTGGGCACTGGCGCACGAACCGATCACCGCGAGAAACGTGGCCGCGGCCGCCATAATCTTGACCGCCGTAGTTATCATAACAACATTTCGGAACCAAGGACAGCAAGACGCAGAAAGGAAGACCACAAGAAAGGAACGTGCCAACTCTCAGGACCTTAGCGAATAGAAAAAGTTGAATGCTTGCTTTCAAGCTCGGTACATGGTCTATTCGAGAGTTCCACACATTCATCGAGGATGTAGCCGGCACTATAAGGCTTAGCACGCGCTATCTTGGGGTACTTCAGTGACGAGATTGTGAGTTTCATGTCTACCACAAATAACTTAGCGGGGTATCATCAAAGAGAAAAAGAAATAAGGATTACCTAGGTCTCGAAGGCCTCCAGTAGGCAGTGAATGGCGTTTCCGTTGTTGCGGCCGTCGTAGCCGCCTTCCAACACGAAGAACGTGGGTCTCTTCAACCCTGCAATTCGTTTTCCAATCTCCCTGTAGCCTTTTTCTGTGAGCCCAAGCGAGGCTAAGTCGCCTTGATACGTGTCAAAGCCCGCGGAGACAGCTATGACTTCGAACCTGTTTGGATCGACCGTCCTCAAAGCACCGTCAAGAGTCTCCAAGTAAGCCTGGTCTCCGCAGTCAGCCCACAATGGAAAGTTCAGAATGTTGCCCCTGCTGGCGTCGCCGGTTCCCGGATAATGCGGAGACCTGTGCAAGGAGAGATAAGTCACTCTACTGTCTCCTTCGAAGATTTCCTGCGTCCCATTCCCATGATGCCCATCGATATCCAAGATCAAAGTCGGCCGGTTCAGATGCCTAACAGCCACGGCGATGTTGTTGAAATAACAGAAACCCCGCGTGTAGGCCCCGAGCGCTGCGCCGCTCTTACCAGCATGGTGTCCAGGAGGCCTCATGATCGAGAACCCGCCCACTTTCGCAGCGAGCATTGCTCCGCCGGCTGAAAGCCGGGCAAAATCAAAAATGTTATCGTACGCAGGCGTGTCCGGATCGTCAACGAGACTCTTCTTAACGTTCCAAACATAGTCGCTGTCATGAACCTTAAGCAGATCGTCCTCACTGGCTGGCTCGGGCTCCCGAAAATCGTAGCCTAGACTCTTCAAAACGTTTGCCGCTTTTCGGACTCTTTCAGGCCCCTCAATATGATACTGCCCGTAGCCCAAACACTTCTGTGAAAAGATTATCTTCATCTTCATACTGCTCGCGGATCCACGACTGGATAAGCTATTAGTTTTCAGATTAAAATATAACGCACACACATTTGTTTGTGCACGTATGCATGTACTTGCATCTGCGTTCCTACCTGCGTTCGAAGTTACGAGAAGAACGCGCAACATCGATGTAAGTATTCGTATGGGTCGAGAAGATATATCGGATGTAAATGTAGCTTGTCTATACGATACTTTCTTATATCGGTTAATCCGTTCGACGGATCGGGGAAATGTTATCATGCAGATGGTGAAGCCCAAGATATACGCGCGAATACTTTCGAAAAAGAGAGCTCTGGACAAACTTCGCCCCCTGCCTTCTCAACTTGTCAAAAAACTATGGGAACAAATGCAAATCGAGTTTGCGTACAACTCCAATGCCATCGAGGGCAACTCTCTTTCGCTTAGAGAAACTCAACTCGTCATTCAAGAGGGAATTACAGTTCGTGGAAAAAGCCTGAGAGAACATATGGAGGCGAGAAACCATCCTGGCGCCATTGACTATGTGGAGAAACTCGCTCGGAAGGGAACGGCAATCATGCAAGACGATATTTCAAAGGTGCATGAACTCCTTATGCGTGCCATAGATGATCAGAACGCAGGCAAATATAGAAGTGGTCAAGTTAGGGTTGCGGGTGCGACTTTTATGCCGCCCTCGGCGGGAAAAATTCAATCCTTGATAGGCGAGCTTCTTCAGACTCTCAGCCAAAACCCAGAGGAATTAAGGCCGATTGAACTGGCGGCTTTTTTCCACCAGAAGTTCGCGTATATACATCCTTTTCTGGACGGAAATGGCAGAACTGCAAGGCTTCTAATGAATGCCATTCTGTTGAGAAATGGGTATCCATTGACGGTCCTCCTTAAAGTAGACCGACCGAAATATTTGAGAACATTAAGCGAAGCAGACGACGGAAATCTAATTCCCTTCGGAAATTTCGTGGCCAACTGTGTTGAGAGGTCACTCGACATTTACCTTCTTGCATTCGAAAAAGAAGCAGAAATACTGACTCTGGCCGAAGCGAGCAAACTCATGCCCTTCACACAAGAGTACTTAAGCCTATTAGCCCGAAAGGGGAGCATAGGAGCCTTCAAACTCCGCAGAAACTGGGTTATAACAAAAAAGGCGTTAGACGAGTACCTTAAAGAACATCCGAGAAATCCCTCATGAGAATTCGTGTGTAGAACCCGATCGTTCGGTAGAGTGTATTTCGGCCCTGACGCAGTTTACTGCAGAGCCCCTACAATCTGGATACGCCCAAAGGTCCAGAGTATTCTTCAAAAAAATCACTAGGTCAAAAATGCTCGAAGGATCAAAATGTTTTATGGTCGATTCAGGGTCAGCCTTATCTATATAAGAAGCTCCTCTTCTTAGGCGCGAGGCAAGGCTACAGTATGAAAGGGAAAGAAGACACGACCAACTGTTTTGCCAGACATCATTAAGGTGCACGCGTGTAAGGAATTGCTATGGCAGATCCACTCCTGTTTGCTTTCGTGGTTGGGATGATTGCCATTTTGGTGGCGTCATATATTACTCGTTGGATTCTCAAACGTGATTCTGGTACCGCTCGTATGCAAGAGGTGAGCAGGTATATTGTGATAGGAACAAGCGCTTACATCAAGAGGCAATTAGGGACAATCATTCTTGTCATTCCCTGGTTGGCCTTAATCATTCTCTTTCTTTTTAATTGGACTACTTCATTGGCCTTCGTGTGCGGTGTCCTCCTCTCCCTATTGGCGGGGTACGTTGGCATGAACGTCGCAGTTAGAGCCAACGTGAGGACCGCAAGTGCCGCTACGCGTTCACCTGGGGCAACTCTGAGAACAGGCTTTTTGGGAGGTGCGGTTATGGGTCTGGCAGTTCCAGGGATAAGTTTGGTTGCGTTGTTCCTATTGCGAGTAGCTTTGAATGATATTCCGGCGCTTGTTGGATTTGGATTTGGAGCAAGCCTGGCGGCATTGTTTGCGCAGATCGGAGGTGGCATATATACAAAGGCGGCTGACATTGGGGCCGATTTGGTGGGTAAGATCGAAATGGAGATCCCCGAGGACGACCCAAGAAATCCGGCTGTGGTCGCTGATTTGGTTGGCGACAACGTGGGCGATTGCGCGGGGCGAGGTTCAGATTTGTTCCAGACTTTCAGTGATGACATAATAACTGGTATGTTGATGGGCGTCCTCTTCATTTCGAGATACGGCCCTAACGGGGTAGTGTTTCCATTTATACTCGAAGCTGTTGGTGTTCTGGCCTCCATGTTTGGGATATCACTGGTTCGACGGTGGAAGCGGATAAACGCTACAGGATCTTTGGTTGTCGGTCTCATGGTCACAACAGTTCTTAGCTCGATTGGCTTGTTCTTTTTGTCTACGCTGTTTATGAATGATGTATCACTATTCTTTGCAGGTTTACTTGGTATTGCAGCTGTGCTCGTTTGTGTCCTAAGTACACTATACTACACCGGTCTGGGGCGTGGACCTGTACATCATGTCGCTGAATCCTCGCAAGCAGGCCCCGCAATAAACCTGATAACTGGCATATCGACTGGACTGGCAACTCCATTGTTTCCGATGATTGCAGTTTTGGCTGCCGTAGTGGTTTCTTTCGTGGTAACTGGTCAATCTCTCTACGGGCTAGTCATAACAAACATGGGCACAGACTTTGCTATTGCGTTTATTATGGCTTCTGACACGTTCGGTCCAATAACCGATAATGCTGCGGGAATAGCTGAAATGTCTGGAATCTCGGGGCAAGCATCTGAGACGTTAAACTCTCTGGATGCTGTAGGAAACACTATGAAGGCTGCAACTAAGGGCTATGCCATGGCATCAGGTACGGTTACGTCTTTCTTGATTTTCGCAACGTATTTCGCAACGGCTAAAATCTCTGTCATTTCGCTTGCATCGCCATACCCCATCGCTGCACTGTTCCTAGGCGTAGTTTTGCCTTTGCCATTGGCCTCTCTGACGATAAGCGCGACTTCCGATGGGGCTTTCAAAATGGTCGATGAAGTGAGGCGGCAGTTCAAGGAGATCATAGGGCTCAAAGAAGGGAAAGTTGCTCCTGATTATGCCAGATGTATTGATATCGCAACCAAGAATGCCCTCAGCAAAATGGTGCTGCCGGGGCTTATTACCATAGCAACCCCCATCGCTGTCGGTCTGTTATTTGGTCCGACCGAGTTGGGAATGCTGCTCATCGGAGCTACGGCTTCCGCCGCCATGCTAGGCTTCTTCTTTAACAATACAGGCGCCCTGCTGGACAATGCTAAGAAGTTGGTCGAAAGTGGGCTGTATGGGGGCAAGAAATCGGATACTCATAAGGCAACAATAATTGGTGATACTGTAGGCGACCCGCTGAAGGACGTTGCAGGCCCCTCGGTTCTCATATTAATGAAGCTTCTGGGCATGACCGCTCTGCTTCTGCTCCCAATATTGATTCGGGCTTGAACAATACTTGGTAGCCGCAAGGGCGAAGATAAGAGAAGACTTGCCGAGATTACATTTTACAGTATGTGCGTACTCTGTCTATGAGGCTCCGATGATAGTTTTTTGGGGACATAAGCGAGAATTGAGCTTCTACCCTTGAAAGTTTACACTAATTTTGGGTTCGTTTGCGCTACGGCCTCTGCTATCTTTCGAAAACTTCTGGAACGGGGTAGTGGGTGCGGCCTATCGCTTCAAGTATGTCATCGGTGAGGGTTTTCTTGCTTAGGTGTCTAGCGAAGTCGGTAGCGGTTATTATTCCAACCAGCTTGTTATCCTTTATTACGGGAAGTCGTCGGATTCCCTTGTTGACCATTCTTCTGGCAGCTTCTTTTAGTGGAGCTTCCGGATCGATTACTCTGAGGGGTGTGGTCATAATCTCTGAAACTTTGATGTTTAGCGATTTTCTCTCCGCCAAGACTCTCCTTACGAAATCCCGTTCAGTGACGATCCCTACAGGCGTATCTTTGTCCATGACCACCAAATCGCCCACGTTGTTTTGCGACATTAGGTCCGCGGCTTCAATAACAGTTTTGCCAGCGTCGATAGTTATAACATTCTTCGTCATGAAATCCTTGACTGTCGTCATCACTTTTCAAGAGTGGTTGATTGCATAAAAGTTTTCTGCATGCACACATCTTCCTGTTTTAGATTCTACCAAAATACCAGCAAATTGCTCGCAAAAAGGGCACAAAAATCCTTGTAGGCACAGCCTCTGGCACTGAAACCAAATGCCTACAGCTTTTGTTTTCTAAACATCTACAAGGCACCAGAATAGTGGCTTGTCTTATTTGTTTCAATTCGAAAATTATTGCAATTTGACAGACAGATCCCCTTTGCCTCATACAACCTTCAAAAACTTAAGCATGCACCTGAGCCAGGTGCTATTACAGGAAAAGAAAAAGGGAGGGAGTTGCGGGAGATTTGGCCACTTGGTTTGGGGTGCAAATTCCACCCGCCCGCTACAGACGAACCCCGAACCCTTTGTTAAAGCGCCGTTACGTTGTCGTTGCTGTGAGTGAAGTTCGGAACGCATAAGACGTCGGGGAAAATGATACTGTAGAACTGTTTGTGGTTGGTTCTGGAGTTTTCTAGATCCATCTTGTTTTGATTTCTTTTACTGTTTGAAAATGGGGGTCATCTGAGATGCACGTTGCTTTCAAATGTGATGCTGTAGCTGCTATCATGCTGTCGGCCATGGAGAGCTTGTACTTGTGTCTGAGTTCAGCCGAGCTTTTTGCGATTTCTGCATCCACCTTGACTATCTTAAAGTCCTTCTCCAGCAACGTTGTTCTCAACGCCGCAGATTCGCGTCCCTCGCTCGCAAGCGTGAGTTGGTAGATTTCGTGAATCACGATGGCTGAGACGTATTTTTCTCGGCCTCTCATTTCTTCCTTAGTTCTTTGAAGCGTCCTCTTGTCCTTGGAGTAGTAGTGTTCGATGAAGAATCTAGTGTCGTAAACTGTTCGAGGCATCTTCTTCCCTGAGCTTATCCAAAAGCTTCTTCATTTCTTCAGGAGTTGCATACTGGGACCCAGAACCAGCAAGATCCAACGTAGACTTCTTGGGTTTGAAGAGTATCCCCTCTTCAGTTTCGATGACTTCGAGTCTCGTTCCCTCTTCAATCTTGTACTTCTCACGGAGCCTCGCGGGAATCGTTGTCTGACCTTTCCGAGTTACTACGACCTCAATTTCTGACATAATCACTGTAGTACGTTCTGTAAACAGTACATATAAATCTTCTTACCAACCACAGGCATTCGAGGCCATGTGGCTTCAAGCAAAAGATGAAAGGGAGAGTTTCGCGCGAAATCTTCCTCGGGGATTAATAAGCAGCCTAAGACATGTTGCCTTCGGAAACCACCCTTAGTGTAGCGCGTTTTCGTGAGATACTGCCACCTATCCGTGGTTTCGGGGTCCTCATATTTTTGCCGACGAAAAAGCCAAGAAATGGCAGTCTATTAAAGTATAACTTAACCTCTTAAGCTTAGACTGTTCAGACAGGACTGGAGGCGCAACCTTGACTTCAGCCGATCCGTTTGCAGAATTCCGCAGTGAATGCGAAAGAGTACTAGCAAAAGCCTTCAAGAAAGTGTTTCCTGAAATCCAAATAACGCGCCTGGCCTTGGAGAAACCGTCAAGTCCCGAGTACGGCCAACTGGCCTCTTCACTATGCCTCGAATTTGCAAAGAAAGTGAACAAGAAACCCATCGACATGGCCAAGACACTGATCAAAGCCATCGACAAGTCCGACCTGAAACTCATAGAAAAAATCGTTCCAGCTGGCACTGGCTACATAAACTTTCACGTAAACTTCGCCAAACTCGCCGCTCGAACCATCGAATCTGCAAAGCAATCAGACGCTGAATATGGCCTCGTCAAGACTGACAAACCAGCAAAGATCATCGTGGAGCACACAAGCGTCAACCCGCTTCACCCGATACACATCGGCCAGGCCAGAAACCCGATGCTCGGCGACGCCGTGGCCCGTCTGCTCAAGGCCCGGGGACACACGGTTTTTCGACACTACTACATTGACGACGTAGGGCGCCAGGTGTCGGTTATCGCGTACGGATACGAGAAGTTGGGCAGACCTAAGCCTGATGGGAAACCGGATCATTTCATCGGCAAAATCTACACGATCACCAGTTGCCTGGTCGAGATCAACCGTTTGAAAAAGGAACTCCAACGCGCAAGATCGGTCTCAGCAGATGAGGATATGCTGAAGGCCAACAAGAACATGGGCGAATGGACTGGCATAGCGGCTGAACTTGAAGGTCGCTATCCGGAACTTTTCAACAAGCTTCTCGAAAAGACAAGCAAAGACGAGAATCCGGAAGATGCAATCAGCAGGCTGAACCGGGCTTACGAGGCTGGGGATCCTAAGGCTGAAAAGATCGTCAGAGAAGTCGCTGAGCTGTGCCTCGAGGGCTTCAGGGCGACGCTTGGCCGCATAGGCGTTTCCTACGATTCGTGGGACTGGGAAGGTGACTTCGTCTGGAGCGGCCACGTTGGCCAAGTGCTGCAGAAACTGGAAAAGTTGCCGTACACTCATGTGGAGGCCGGCGTCTCAGAGTTTGACGCTGGGAAAGTAGTCGAAGAACAGGATCTCAGAAAGAAGCTTGGCCTGGGAGAGAACTATGAGGTTTCATCGCTCACGCTTGTGCGCGCGGACGGCACCACGCTCTACACTACGCGGGACGTGGCCTACACGCTGTGGAAGTTTGAAAGAGCCGACAAAGTCATCAACGTCATAGGCATGGAACAAAACCTGTCTCAACTGCAGCTGAAGATTGCCCTGCACGCCTTGGGCTACGGCAAGTACGCGGACAACTTGGTTCACTTCGCCTACAACCTCGTCACGCTGCCCGGCTACAAGATGTCCAGCCGCCGAGGACATTATATAACGTTCGACGAAGTCATGGACGAAGCCGTCAAACGAGCCTACGAAGAAGTCTCGAAGCGCTCACCACAACTGTCTGAAAAGGAAAAACAGAAGATAGCAGACTTCGTCGGCATAGGCGCCGTAAGATACGCCCTCGTAGAGGTCGACACTTCAAAACCCGTAGTGTTCACGTGGGACAGAGTACTCAACTTCGAAAAAAACAGCGCACCATACATCCAATACACGCACGCAAGAGCCTGCAGCATCCTGCGAAAGGCAGAAAGAAAGCCCGAAAGACCAAACTACAAACTGCTAAAAGAACCGTTGGAACACGAAATAATCCTAGCGCTGGCAAGCTTCCCAGACGCGTTCATCGAAGCAGCCGAATACCTCAAACCACACCTGATCGCCGACTATGCTAACGGGCTTTCAGACAAATTCAACACGTTCTATAACGCCCTGCCCGTCTTAAAAGCCGAACCGCACGAGCTGAGCGACGCAAGACTCGCCCTCGTGGATGCGGTAAGAATCGTACTGCGAAACGCGCTAAGCCTGATCGGCGTGTTCGCCCCAGAAAAAATGTAAACCAACCTAAGCCCAGGCGCCTTTCAATATCTGGAAAGCGGGCGCGCGCCTCGAATCTTCTGAGAACAAAAGAATGCAACCTGCAAAACATATATGATTGCTAACAACAACCCTCGTTGAGGGAAAGAAATGTCAAGGTTTGATGGGCAGGTCAAGAAAATAGTTCAGACTTTGGGATTGAAGAGCATGCCAATTGGAGCAAAGTTCTCTGAAACCCCAGATAGACGAGGGATTGACAGACAGCTGAGGATCTGTGAAGCCCTTGATTTTGTTAGACGAAAAAAAGCGATAGTCAACCTTTCAAAAGAGAATTGCGTTTGCCGTGGTGGCAGTTACATTGCGGGTTGGCAAGCTCTTTCTATGGAAGAATTTTCAGCCCTCTTTCTGGAGGCCAATGTTTATGGGTCAAAAAAAATTGCAGAGGCTTCAGTGGGCAAACAACCCAAACCGGTATATAGAGGCAGATTTCTTATCCTAGGCCCTCTTGACAGGTTCAAGACAAATCCCAACCTAGTTCTTTTCTTCGTGAATCCTGCACAAGCAGATAGGATCCTGGGTTTGGCATGCTTTGAAGGAGTCGAACCATTCATGCATTATCCAGCCAGTAGCGTGTGTTCCACCATCAACAACACCTTGGCAAAAAGAAAGCCTGATGTAAATCTCATCTCGATATTTGAAAGAAGGAGACACAAATGGCCTCCAAGCAATCTTATAGTGACTCTCCCCTTCAAGGATTTCATGACTGCCGTGAAGAGCGTTGACTATTCGGGTTACGGAAAGAAGGCCAAATTCTAGCACACACAAAGATGAAGTTTTATCCCAAACCCGACTTCTTCTCAATCTCGATCAGGGGCGTTCTTGCAGAGAGCCCAAATTCACGCTGGAGTCAAAGCCCAGATTCACTCCACACTCGAACACCGTACCCAACGTTCCAAAGCCCGAAAAAACCTACCTAGGAGGGGGGATGTCAAATGTTCGGCTGAAAACAGCCCAGAACCGCACGCCAGCCTCCTTCAACTTCCAACTGCCACGTACAGGCTGTCTTCGCAAAATCAGAAATTTGATATAGTAGCCACATAACTTAAAACGCGGTGTAAACTCACATGAGTGATGCTTATTTTAAGCGTAAAGTCCAAGCGATAGACGTTAAGAAAAAAAGTGTCTCTGAACTTCTGGACGAGATGAGCAGGACGGCCTATCAGGGCAGGCAGCTCGGCAAAGCCGTCGAAGTATGGGAAGCCATGCTGAAAGAGAAGGATCTCACGATCATCATGGGCTTTTCAGGCTCGATGAGCACGGCTGGCCAATGGAAGATGATCAATTGGCTCATCGAGAACCGTTACATAGACGTACTCGTCTCAACGGGCGCCAACGTCAGCGAAGACATCGTCGACGCCATGGGACTGGGCTATTGGCAGGGTACACACATGGTCAATGACCAAGAACTCTTGGAAGCCGATGTGAACAGGTATTACGACGTCTACGGAAAAGAAACAGACTACAGAGAAATGGAACTACTCATAACCGACTTTTTGATGACCGTGAAAAAGGATTTCCCCTACACTTCTGCAGAGCTCCTGCACCTCTTCGGCAAATACTTGAACAAGAAGAAAGTGAAGAGCATAGTGGCAGCGGCCGCGGCGAAAAGCGTTCCAATCTTCTGCCCCGCAATGGCCGACAGCGCCTACGGAGAAACGTTCCTGATGGCCAAAAACCAGGGACACCCCATCATGCTGGATTCAGTAAGAGAATTCGACCAGTTCGTCGGCATAGGCGAGAAAACCCGAGAAGTAGGCGTAATCTACATAGGCGGAGGCGTCCCCAAAGACTTCACTCAGCTCCTGGCCATATCAGTCTCACCCAGAACCATGGACGAGGGCGTCCCAGGAAGAAAAGGCCACCTGAGAAAAGGAATAAAAGAATACTACTATCCGCATCGTTACGCGATTCAAATCACGACCGATTCGCCACAATGGGGCGGACTGTCAGGCTGCACGCTCGAAGAAGCCATAAGCTGGGGCAAAATCGACGAAAAAGGCAAAAGGGCAGTGTGCTACTGCGACGCGACGATTGCTCTGCCGCTCATAACTCACGCGCTTAACGAGAGAGTCAAAATCAAACGGAAAGCGCCTGACTTCTCATGGATGTTCAAAGGCGTTTCCTAAGCTTTTTCGACTCTGCTGATGAGCGCACCCACCATTAATGGCAGTATGAGGGAGGCATCACCCTCGATCATGACGCGCTTTGCCTTTGGACTTATTTTTCCCCACGACACCGCTTCACGCGGTCTTGCGCCTGAGAGGCTGCCGTCCCACTCATCAGCCGTGCTCACGTAAACCGCGTAGTCCAATCCATCCTTGAATTGGTTCCACCAAATAGTGTGATGCTTGGAAATTCCGCCGCCCACGATCAACGCGCCACTTTTCTTCGCCTCAAAAACAACATTATTCAACTCTCCAGAATCCTTGAGGAGGTTAACCCTGAAATCATGATCCTGCGAGAACAGCCACGTCTGATAGCCCACCGCGCCGTCCACGAAGCCCGGCACGTAAACCGGAATGCTGTTTCTCGCAGCCCAAAAAAGAATCGAACTCTCGTTGCACACGCGTCTTCCAACCTCGCGACAAAGCTGGCTGCTTGAAACTTCTCTGACTCCTTCTTTCCACAAGTCCGCCAGCAACCCCTGCATCTTCTGCTCGATTATCGTGCCGTAGCTGTCGTTTGGAACGAGGACGTTTCCAAGCCTGTTAATGCCCTCTTCATGGAGTCGAGCATCATTCATGACGAACGAGCCCCTGTAGTATTTCTTCCAGCTTCTGGCAACATCGTGGTCGATGGTTCCACAGGTCGTGATGACCAGGTCGACAAGCTTCCGCTTGACGAGTTCTCTCAGTGCACCCCGGGCTCCGGTCGCCACAAGATTGCCCGTGAAAGAAAGAAACTTTACACAACCGCGTGTTTTGACCATTTGCTGCAGGATGTTTACGCCCGTGGCAACTTTTCCAGCAGTGAAACCCCAGGCTTTTTCCATCTGCAAGACAAAGTCGTCAAGCGATACAATCTTGGAGAAGTCATAGTCCTCGACGGCATGCTTCAGCACTATGCCTTTTCTCCTCTGGCCTCGCAGTAAGTCTTGTAGATGGCTCCTGCTGCCTCTCGAATCGCTGCCTTCTCGGACTCGGTCAATAGATCCCAAATGTCCGGTCCGAGTGATCTTGCTATTCTCGCCGGCACCGTAACGTAGACGGGTTCAAGCGTGTTATCAAACTTCCTAAGCCTTCCGTAACTCATCACCCTGCCCGTGTTCAGCATCACTCCACGAATTATCTCGATGAAAGAGCCTGCCGGGCCATGCCTCGTCCCGCCCAGGACACGTATGATCTCTCTGCTCACTTCCTTCACGTAATTCTCACACGATGCTCTATCCAAAGTCTTCCGGGTCTTCTTCAAATACTCATCCAAGGCCACGCCGTTGATCTTAACTGTGCTCCAAAGCGGCGCCGCTGCCTCACCATGCTCGCCTCCCACGAACCCTTCAACCAAACCAATGGGCACATCCAGCCGTCTGCTCAGAATCGTTCTGAACCTAGACGTTTCAAGGCAAGTGCCCGTGCCTATAACCTGCCTCTTGCCCTGAGCCGCTTGGTTGGCTAAAGTAGTCATCGCGTCAACGGGATTCGTAATAACGAAGTACCATGCATCCGGATTATTGGCCAAAGAATTCTCAACGACCTCTTCGACCGCGCCCGCATTCTTCGTGGCAAGATCCCGCCTGCTCATCTCCGGAGTCCTCGGAAAACCGGCAGCCACCACAATCAAGTCAGCATCAACGACTTGACTGCTCTTCGTGTACGCGTTGATCTTAACGTCGAAACCATGATTTCCAACGGCATGATGCATCTCCTCCTTCACCATATCAGCGACGCCCAGCGAAGAATCAACCAGCGACAACTCGGTCACGTACCTCTCAAAAACGAGGGTAAAAGCAACCTCGCCCCCTACTCGGCCCGTGCCCATAACCGCAATGTGAGCCATGCTTACACTTCCGAAAAGCAGATTCAGCAACAGACTCTAATAAAGTGCTTGGTCAACCATCAGGCCCCAGAATGAGAACCTCAACCAGTAGTACCATATGCATGTTCTACAAAATCGTCTCCTCAAACCCCAAGAACAGGTGGCGTGCCAAAGTAATTGAAGTCCTTCGACGCCCTGACGACGTGCGCCGTGCCGCCCATCTTCCACCCCTTTTTCGCCCCGGTTCAGCGCACGCGTGAAGCCACAGTTGCGAGACCCGATCAACTCCAAAACGAACCATGCTCTCAGGACATATTTGGGACCAAAAAGGATCACAAACAAAAACCTACCTAGGAGGGGGGTATCAACTGTTCGCGTGATTTCAACCCAACAGTTGGGTACAACCCGCTTCTGCGATCAGCCAACGCGAGGCTTCATGCTGGAAACCCATGGAGAACGCCAAAAACCAGCCTAGGAGGGGGGAGGTGCGTTTTTGGCGTGTTTTTAACCCTAAAACGCAGGTCCGCTCACTCAAATCGCATCTGTCAGCTTTTGTGCGGAGCATTAATCGGCCAGGTACGATATGATTTTTCTGTACACGTCCTCGTTCCTCAGGTCCTCGTAGCCCGCATAGATACTCGGGTTATCGTTCACTTCGACGACCACGTATTCACCGTTGACTTCCTTGATGTCCACTCCGTACAGCCCGTGGCCGATGATCCCGCATGCTTTCAACGCCACTTCTTTCAGCTTTGCAGGAGCGTTCTCCCTCTTCATCGAAAACGTCCTACCCCAAATGACCGTCGGCTTGCCCCTGAGCTTCGCACCGTGCTTCCACCTGCCCTTCGGAATCATGTACTTGCACACGTACAAGATTTCATCGTTCAACACGCCGACCCTCCAATCGAACGCCGTGGGCATAAACTTCTGCACGGTCAAAACATCAGATTTCCTAAAGAACCTCAAAGCAACCTCGCGAAAACTCGTCTCACAAGCCACTTTCTCCACGTACCTCGAAAAACTCGTGTACGGCGCCTTTATCACCACGGGCTTTCCAAACTCGCGAAAAATCTCCAATATCTGCCTATGATGAAACTCATCCTTGTTTATGAAAAGCGTCGGAATATGTGGAACACCGTACTTTTCAAAAAGCGCATATTGATGAATCTTGTTCCCACAGATCTGAATCGACTTCGGATCATCAATCACCTTCAAACCCAGCTCGAAGGCAGTCTTGGACACGACGTACGCCGTAAACAGCGGATCCGTCGTTGCCCTGATAAAAACCGCATCATACCCTCGAATACCCGAAACGTCTCCTCTGAACATGAAGTCAAACTCGTGGCCTAGCCTCACCGCTGCCTGTTTGAACTTCTCAAGTGCCCTTTCCTCCCTCGGGTCTGAAAAATTGTACTTCTCAACGAAACAGGCTATCTTAGCCAACCAGGTGTTCACCCAAATTCGACATCTCAGAAACCTGTTCCCCGATCAATTTCAGATCCTGCGAAACAATCTCCTCTTTCTTCAAAGGCTGAAGCCCACACAGAAAGGCTTCTCGACCCACACGCTGAACATGCAGTTTGCAGATTGGAATCCCAAAAACCCTGTAAACCTTCTCAGAAATCTCCTTCAGAGCTTGATCTTGTTCGCACTTGCCGAAAATAGACTTGAACGAAACCATCTCCCCCCGCAAAGGCTGCGCACACACCGCGAACTTATAGTTCATGCCTAAACTCTTAACAGCTCTATACAGTGCGCTTTTGTTTTTGGCCGTCTTAAACCCATCATAACAAAACGGGTTAACAGCGAAGACAACGACTGGAAAATCGAAGACCGACATAATATTCCTCACAGAATCCGTCACCAAGTACGGCAGAGTTGAGATACCCGCCCGAGAAGCCTTAAGCAGCAGAATCGGCGTCCGGTTAGCATCAATTATACTTTCGCTCGACGGAATCACCCTGTTGCCCAAAATCTCCGCATGCATTGAAACGTAGTATCCCGTCTTCAAATAGCGATAATCATTGTTGAGGTTGAGAACAAAATCTTTGATTGAAGATCTCAGGAACGCTGCGGGTTTCATCGTCGACTTGTTTCTCGCCAGGCTGATGTTTGAAACAACGAGCACCCAAATGACACCAGATGATCGAAAGCACGGTATTAAGGCCGACGTATTTAAAATTAACTGCACGTTTATATTCAATTTTCCAGCAACTGTTCTATCGAAAGGGAACAGATACGTACAAGACCCTTCAAGTACTCGGTCCGGAACACGAATTTTCAATAGTGAACGAAAGACTGGAAGCACTACCCATAGTGGACAAGGTTCTGAAGGATCTACACGGCAGAATCGTCAACTCAGTCAAGCTTCCAAAATTCACGATCGGAAAAGAGTTTCAGCAACACGTGATCGAAATAAAGCCTAATAGCCCATTCGAGTCACCGATCGGGTTTGAGGAGACTATGCAAGAGGCAGTGCTGACCATTCAAGATTTTCTTCACCGCAAATACCATGCAAGTCTCCTAGGAACAGGCATGCATCCACTGCTCAGGCTTGAAGATACCGGCGTCTGGCCCCATCGACACAGACAGATTTACCACGCCTACAGCAAAATCTTCAACCTCAAACGCCACGGATGGCTCAACATACAGAGCTTTCAGCTTAACCTACCATACTCTAACGAAGCAAGTGGTGTTCTACTCCACAACATTTTGGCATACGTTTGCGCCTATCTACCGGCTTTCGCTGCTTCTTCCCCGATATATGAAGGCGGCCTCGGAGAAAACGTCGACAACAGGCTGCGCTTCTATGAGGAGAATCAGAAGGAAATCCCTTCTATCTCGGGAGACGTCATTCCAGAGTTTGTGTTTTCTCTCAGCCAATACAAGAGACAGATAATCAACAAGTACTCCCAAGAATTAGCCGCTGCTGGTGCCGAAAGCCCCATTTTGGGAAAGGAGTGGGTCAACAGTCGAGGCGTCATCTTCAGGTTTGACAGGAAAGCTCTTGAGGTCAGGGTGATGGACGAACAAGAATGCATAAAATCAGATGTAGCCCTAAGCTGTTTCATCCGAGCTTTGGCTCGAGGACTGATGGAACAAGAATTCAAGCTGCCATCTCACCACGTCTTGGTGAAAGATTTCGGTTCCACAGTGAAGAACGGCCTCAACGGCGAGGTCCGCCATCCACGAGCACAAACCGCAGGCGAAACCTGCAGACATCTTCTTCGTGTCGCTTTGGAAAACGCCAATTCACAGGAGAGAAAATACATCCCGATGCTGCAGAAAAGAATAGAACACGGAAATCTGTCAGAGCGCATACGGCAGAAGGTTCAAACCAGAAGCCAGAAAACAGACCTCAAAGAAGCCATATTCAGCATATACTCAAAACTTATAGGAAACCTCATGGATAATCAGCCTTACTTCTAAGAAGAACCGCAGAGAGGCATTGCATGCACCGCAGAAGTGAAAGTGCCAGACAGAGCAATTTCTTCGACACATGCAATGGATGCCGAGGCCATTTAAGCTGCTGTTTCCGTCCAAAACCGCCTATCACACGAGAGCGCAAAAGAATGATAGAGGCCTATCTGGAAAAAGAGAAGGTTCCAGTTGCAAACGCTTTTGCCAGGGCAGAGTATGTTTTTCCAAGAGAGAATGCGGAAGGCTATTGCGGATTCTACGCCGAGGAAACTGCGACATGTCTAGTTCACCCTGTGAAGCCAGAAACATGCGCAGCTGGACCGATAACCTTCGACATAAACAAGCAGTCAGGCAAGGTGGAATGGTACATAAAAATGGAAAGAATCTGTCCCCTAGCAGGAGTCATGTACAAAGACAAGCGGTTGCTGCAGAAACATCTAGAATCTGCAAAAAAGGAAATATTCAAACTCATAAAACAGCTTGACCCCATGGAGCTCGAAGCCATCCTGAAAAAGGAGGAACCTGACACAATCAAGATAGGCGAGGACACTGTCAGAAGAGATTATCGGACATGAAAGTCCTTCTGGCTGAAGAGAAACTGGAGAACACGGTTTTCAGAAAGAAGATGCGGAAGAGATGATGAATGAATTTCAAGTTTGCGCATAACAACTTTAACGTGCTAGACTTGGAAAAAAGCGTCACATTCTACAAGAAAGCCTTGAATCTGAAGGAAGTTCGAAGATACGAGGCGCCCGACAAGAGCTTCACACTTGTATTTCTTGAGGACGGAGCAACCACTCATAGGCTTGAGTTGACATGGCTGAGGAACAGGAAAGAACCTTACAACTTGGGCGACAATGAATTTCATCTTGCACTCACCGTCGACGAGTTTGAAAAGGCCCACGAACTCCATGAAAAGATGAAATGCATCTGCTATGAAAACAAAGCAATGGGCATCTATTTCATCGAAGACCCAGACGGATACTGGATTGAAATAATCCCGGCTAAGCATTGACTTTCTTTGCGTTGGTCTGCACAGAGCTTTTTGTTGTTAAACATTTTCGCCAATCCACGCTAGCAGGAGACGAGGTCCATTTTCTCCCAGGCAAAGCCGACAGAAACGTCGAAAGCCTTCATCCTGTATTTATGCAAAATCGCGCGCTGTGCGTTGTGGTGGGTTACTCAACCTAAAATGGTGGGACAGCGAAGATCGTTAATAAATGTGTTGGAAACAAGGATAGTCTATGAGATTTGCAGTCTTGTATTCAGGCGGTAAGGACTCAATGCTCGCGTTGCTGAAAGCTGCAGAGAAGGAGGAGGTAATCTGCCTCATTTCAATGATCTCCAAGAACAAGGAAAGTTACATGTTCCACACTCCGAATATCGAAATAACCAAACTTCAAGCCAGAGCCCTGGAGTTGCCTCTCATCCGGAGATTGACTGAAGGCAAGAAAGAGGAGGAGCTTAAGGATCTGAGAGAAGCGATAAGACGAGCTGAAGAAAAGTTCAAGATTGAGGGCGTTGTCACTGGGGCAGTAGAATCAGTTTATCAGGCCGAGAGAATTCAGAAGATATGTCACGAACTAAGACTTTGGTGTTTCAACCCTCTGTGGAAAAAAGACCAGGAGGAACTGCTGGAAGAGACAATGAGAAAGGGGCTTAAGGTAATAATCTCGGGTGTTTTTGCTTATCCATTAGACAAATCGTGGCTTGGAAAACAGATAGACAAAGAAATGATAGGAAAACTCGTGGCCCTTCAGCAGGAGTATGGTATAAGCCCTTCCGGAGAAGGCGGAGAGATCGAAACCACAGTCCTAGATGCCCCGCTGTTCAAGAAGAGGATCGAAATCATGGATTTTAACGTTGAAAGCGATGGAA
>Ga0315277_10002756_pt1 | contig 24214 bp, 26 predicted proteins | sample YL17G05_15_MG_FD_203695 | JGI IMG/M metagenome (GOLD analysis project Ga0315277, IMG submission 203695) | Sediment microbial communities from Yellowstone Lake, YNP, Wyoming, USA - YL17G05_15 | ecosystem: Environmental > Aquatic > Freshwater > Lake > Sediment | place: USA: Wyoming | collected... | reverse complement strand
AAAGGTCGAGCAGGATGACGAGGACGAGAAGGAAGAATTGTGGCAGAGGATGAATGCCGAGACGGCAGCGGGAACGCTCAATGTGGCAGTCCCACATCGAGGTTCGCGCCCATCCCGGACGGCCAAGCTCGAGGTGCGTTTTGCTCAGGTGGTGCTCACCCCGCCGGCAAGAAGTAAACTTCCACCCCTGAGCGTATGGGCGGTCTACGCTCGTGAAGTGGACCACGCAGCCGAGGTGAAAGAACCCATCGATTGGATGCTTCTGACCACGGTTAAGACGGAGAGCTTCCAAGATGCCTGCCAGCGGCTGAGCTGGTATAGCCGACGCTGGGGTATCGAAGTGTATCACCGAACGGTCAAGAGCGGATGCCGCATCGAGGATCGCCGTTTGGATGATACGGATAGTCTGGAGGCGTGCCTGGCCATTGATCTTGTGGTGGCTTGGCGGGTTCACTGGCTGACCATGGTGGGTCGAGAGAAGCCGGACACCCCGTGCGACCAGATCCTGAACGAAGAAGAGTGGCGTGTCCTGAGCGCTTGGGCCACGGGCACGATGGTAGAGACAGCTCCAAGTGCCCAAGAGGCGACGCGCTGGATCGGCAAGATGGGAGGCTGGCTGGCTAGAGGGAAACAAGACAATCCTGGCACGACCTGCATCTGGCGCGGCTTGGTACGCCTGCCAACTCTGGTACAAGGCTATCTCTTGGCTCTGCATGTTCAGGGCATCAGGGCTGGCCCCTGACCCTCAGTCTTAAGCGTGGGATACAGCCAGGGCAAAGCCGGAGGTTTACCTAAGGACGAATTAAGGATTCCTGTCGCGGCAAGCGCAACACGAGCCCTTAACACCGGGTGCTCCGACAGCGCGATGGATCCGAAGAACCCGCGCGTGCTCTTCGCGGGCATGTGGCAGCACGAGATTCACACATGGGGCCGCGAGAGCGGCGGGCCGTCATCCGCTTGATTATCTCGCGCGTGTCGGCGCGTGCGTCGCAGGGTGGCAAGGTGTGATTTTCACGTAGCAAGAAGTACTGAGCGTGCCGTCCTATTTCTTGAACAGGTCCGAGTGAGTTCCGATGCGCTCGAAAATGAGGCGAGATTTTTCAGTCTTGTAGATCAGCAACCAGTCGGATTCGAGATGGCACTCCCGCCTGCCGGCGTAGTGGCCGACAAGCCGGTGACCACGGTGTATGGCGTCAGGTGGTTCGCCGGCAAGCAGTGCGCGGGCAATGATCTTGAACTTCTCCAGGTTTTTGCCGCGCCGTTGCGAGCGCTTGATGTCACGCTCAAACTGCTTCGTGTAGACCGGGGTGTACATCAGATCCCCAGCTTCTCGAACATATCGTCCGCGTCTTCGCAGACGATCAAATCGCGACCTGCATCGGTTGACTCAAACGTCCGCTTGGTTGTGGATGCTGGGATCACAATCTCAAAAGGCAATCCCTCACGCAACTCCACCTGCTTGTAGAAGAGGGTGATGGCCTGGGTAGCGTTTAGTCCCAGCCGATGAAATACGGCTTCGGCCTGCGCTTTGAGTTTGGGTTGAATGCGCGCCCGTACTGTCGCTGTTTTTCTCATAGGGGTAACCTCCACCCGCCACGCTCAATGTAGCACATTTGGGGTACATCGGCAATCTTGATTTTTGCCACACAATCGGGTTGGCCAAAAATGAATTCCCGAAATTCCGTGGTTGCGTAGCCTGTCCGATGTGCCGGGATCAGCAGGCATGCAGGCGGGGGTCACATCTGAAAAAGTCAAGATCCTAGATCTGAGGACGCAATACCCATTTTGCTCTGAAAAAGGGCTGTGCCCGCAGGTCGACGGAACAGTCACCGCTGTCCCCAGCCTCCTTTGGACGATGTCGCTGCACGATGGTGCCGCCTTTCTTTGTAGTCGTGGAAAATAATCTCGAAGCCGGCGTCCCTTGCTGATTCTGCAAGGCGTGCGTCAAAGGAAATAAACGGACGGTTGCGCGGTTTTTCGTTGGCCCAAGTCAAAGCTGCCGCAAGTTGAAATGTATCGGCGGCGTGAAGCCGGTACAGCGCCTGAAGTATCTCCGCGAGTTCACGCACTCGCTCCGTGGGCGTGACTTCACTCCACCCGTCACGGGCCACGTTAAATCTGCGAGTAGCAGCCTCGTATTGCTAGGTATCAGTCTCTTTTTCGCTCAGCAGGCGGGCGAAAGCCGCCTGGATTTCGACCGGCGTTCCCCACCAGACAACCATTCGGGAGTACAGATTAACGAGCCTACCGGCTTCTGTTAGCGCTTATGCCCCTACACCCCTACACTTGCTGAATGCCCATGGGCGACAAAAATCGGCAAGAACGAGGACCGAAGCGGCGTCAACTGTATGGCTGCCAATACATAAACAGACACGGAGGCGCCATGTACGCGCGACCATCTTGGATCCCGGCCATTACCACCCACCAGAGTCACAAGCCTGAGGAAGCTAGATATTGTCTGTAGACCAGCACGAATCCTCGGGCCGATGTTTCATCTTTTGGGTTTTTTGAGTGGTGAGGCTTTTATGAGCTCTTTTCGAAGAATGTTAGCAATCTTTTTTGCCAATTTGGTACAAGCGGGCTCATTCAGCACGTCAGTCGAATTGGGATCTTCGAAGATGCCCGACATCGGAATTTGCATAGTGATTTTTACGGTTTTCCCGTTTCTCCAGAAGGTTACCTCCCAGTGATCAGGCAGCTTACGCTTCGAAGGCACAATGGAGATGTCCCCGTCCGAGAAATGGCACGACATGGTAGTCCTCTCCTTGAAAATGGTTTCTAACAACAGGTATTACAACCGAAAAGTCTGAAGAATCATATTCGGAAACAGATATTTCCAGCCGCCGATGTCACGACGGCGGGAGCTTCATGCAACGCTCCAAGTCACGGAACCTGGGATCTGAGCGAAGACTGTCGAATGAAGGCTCAACTTTGAGGAAAAACAGAAAGCTGGAACGCTCCTCGCAGGCTTTGCCCAGCCACTCAAACGCACGGTCTCTATCACCAAGGGCAGTATAGACCAGTGCCGTGTAATACGGCGAGACATACGATCGCTTGGATAATTCCGCCAAATTGTTCAATGTTTCCAGCGCCTCTCGTCTCTTCCCGGACAAGGCATAGGCTTGCCCCAGCACTGCTATGGAGTCCGTGCTGCCACCGGAAAGCGCGATCGCCTTTTGAAACTCACGAACGGCATCATCATACCTTGCCGTTTGAAGATAAGCAATTCCAAGGGCAAAATGCGTCGGCACAAAGCCCGGATCCAACTCGAGTGTCTTCAGGTGCTGCTCGATGGCACCGGCGTAATCACGCGCTAGATACATTAGAAACCCTACAGCTTCGTTTATGTTCAGGGAAAGAGAGTCTACTTTCAGTGCCTGTTTTATTTGTGCGAGCGCTTCTGTCTTTTTTCCCAGTGCCATCAGACAATTGGCGTACCAATGGCGCGCGGTAGAATAGTTCGGGTTAAGTTGGATCGCCCTCTTGAATTCTCTCTCGGCGTCCAGCCATTCCAAGTCATACATTTTGACATGCGCCAGCGAGGTGTGAGCTTCGGCGAGCGTGTCATCGATCTCCAAGGCCTTCAGCGCTGCTGACTTGGCCCTAGGCAACGCCTCATTTGGGGGGAGGTAGCTATAGTCTCCCAGGATGTCATAGGCGTCGGCCAATCCGGCATACGCCAGGGCAAAGACTGGATCTTTTGCTATAGCCTGCTCGAAGTACTTGACAGCCTTCTTCATTTCTTCCGGTGTCCTCTTGTTCAGGCAAAGGCGGCCCCGGAGATAGAGCTGGTAAGCCTCAGTGTTCTCCGTATATCGTTTAGTCAATCGCTTTTGTTCTTCGCCCGTTAACCTCAAGCGAAGCCTCTCGGATATTTCTTCTGAAATTTGTTCCTGTATAGCGAGTATGTTCGAAAGCTTCTCGTTATACTGCTCACCCCACATATGACTGTTGTTGCGCACCTCCACAAGTTCAACGCTCACCGAGAGATCATCCCCGCGCGCCATCATCCTGCCCGTAAGCACAACTTGAACATTGAGCTTCTTCCCGGCAGCCTGTGCATCGACCTCCTTGCCCTTGTAATGAAATACTGAGTTGCGCGACATCACAGTCAGATTTGGCAACTCAGAGAGGCTGTTGATCAGACCATCGGTAAGACCCTCGCTGAGGAAATCCGTGTTCGGATCACCACTGAGATTAACGAAGGGCAGCACGGCGAGGGACTCGGGGATTTTTCCGAGGCCGGCCAGGAGATAGATCGCAATAGCAAGGGATGCCACCAGAGCAAAGCCGACCGCGGCAAAAACGAATCGGCGAAGACGCGGCCTCGAATGAGATGCTATCTGTTCTTTTGCACTCACAGCCGAGCCAATATCCCGTTTCAGATTCTGCAGGTCTATGAGCTGCTCGCGCGCTGATTGATAACGTCGTTCAGGGTCTTTCTCCAGGCACTTGCGTATGATGCGCTCGAGTTCTAGGGGTACTCTGTAGTTGAGGCGGGCTATCGCCTCCGGTTGGGAGTGCAGGATTCGATCAATCGTTTCACTCGCCGTTGCTCCCGCGAAAGGCTTCACGCCAGTCGCCATTTCATACAGCATTACGCCGAGCGAAAACATATCCGTGCGATAGTCAAGCTCGCGGCCGAGAGCCTGCTCCGGGCTCATGTACTGCACGGTGCCGAGCACGACGCCCCGTCCGGTACTTGTACTTGGCTGCGTTAAGACATCCCCGATAACAGCTTGCGCCTCGGGAATGACGATTTTCGCAAGGCCAAAATCGAGGATCTTTACCTGACGGCGAGCTGTGATCATAACATTGGCAGGTTTGATGTCGCGGTGAATGATCCCCTTGGAGTGAGCTACATCCAGCGCATCACAGACTTGTATAGCAATATCGAGTATCTCGTCAGGATCGAGAGGCCGGCCCATGATCTTAGCAGCGAGAGACTCTCCCTCGACGTATTCCATGGCAATGAAATGGGTTCCTTCGGCTTCTCCGATGTCATAGATGGTGGCGATATTGGGGTGATTGAGAGCCGAGGCAGCTCGCGCCTCCCGATTAAAGCGTCGCATCCTCTCCTGGTCGACAGCCACCTCAGCGGGCAAAACTTTCAAAGCATTCATGCGGCCGAGCCTGGTATCGCGTGCCCGGTAGACTTCTCCCATCCCTCCGGCACCTAGGAAGGAGAGAATCTGGTAGCAACCAAATTGTCTCCCTAGCATGCCCTGTCCCCTGTCCCCTGCGGGAGCCTTGGCCGCCACCTCGATAGCTGGGGCTTCGGCAAAACCCGCCGCTTCGGGTTGGCAAGCGAGCAGAGAATCGACTTGCTTACGGAGAGATTTGTTGCCGGCACACACTTCATTCAGAAACGCTTCTCGCCGGCTTGGTTCAAGAGATAAAGCCCGTTCATAGATTTGTTGGATCTGCGCCCACCGTTCGGGTTCCATCTTTTTCGATGCCGCTACATTTAGAGATCCATGAAGCTCACACACCAGGACCGCTGGCAAATCCAAACGCAGAGCCTTTATGGTTACTGAACGCTTGAGGTGAACATCATGAGCGCAGTAGATCATTCCCGTCGCGCAATAGTCCAGCATTTTTTTAACATCGCTTGTGGCTGAACATCCTGGCAGCAACGAGCGGCGATCTCCGCGTTTGTCAGCGGGTTCCCTAAATCAATGGATGATCGTGGATCCGGGCACATTCTAAGCCGCCGACTCGACCTTGCCGAGAAGTTCTCGAAGGCAGCGCCAGTGGATATCGGCCCGGATAGCGCCACGCGGGTTTTTGAGCTTCCCGACATCGATGGGCTGTCCAGCGTCTACTTCGTCAGGCTGAACCTTCAGGATAACGCCCGGAAGCTGGTGAGCTTCAATTTCTACTGGCTCTCCACGCAGCCGGACATTTCGGACTTTGCGGTTTCCAACGGTAAAGTTTTTGGATGTATTTCGGCCGGCGGCGATATAGATGCCGCTGATCGCGTTGGGGCTGGTTGCGTCGCGCGCCTGGCCGCCGGACGGGACCTTGAGCTGAGCGAAGAAGCGGATAGTCTTTGGTCCGCACCCATATCCCCCAAAATGCGGATTGCCCAGGGCTTTTGGGGGTAGGTCAGAAGATCTGAAATCCACCGCAATGTTCGCTGCCCTGCACCACCCCATCATGAATAACCCAAGTTAAAGCTCCCAGCCCTTTCTATACTCGCGAACGAGATATTGATTCGCTTCGGGCATGTTCGTAAATTTCATGTTTTGAGCATCCCAATCCAATGCAGGAGTAGTATGGTCTTCTTTAAAGTACTTTCTTGCGATGCGCGTCACAGCGCCGCCCAGGCAGATAGTTTCCGTGCAATTTGCAGCATTGATAAAATTCCCGCCCGACGGTTTTCCGCCTTTGAAGGCCTGTATCCACTCGCTATCTGCGGCTCCACCGGCGCCGCGCTTGGCCTGTTGTTGAGGAACCTCTTTTCCCCCCATATATTCAAGTCTTCTTTTCTCAGGAAAGACCTGATTTCCGAGAATGACTCCCTTATCGCCAACATACATCGTCCCGGTCGCCGGCATCGGCTTCTTATCCATCTCCAATGCCTCCGGTGCAAAAGGCCTCATTCCGCCGTCGTACCAATATAGGAAAATCGGAGGCCTGTCCCCTTGTGCCGGGAATTTAAAGCGAATTTGAGAGGCATTCGGGAAAGAGTAGTCATTCATTTTGACCACACTTAACTGATCAATTATTTCGACGTACGAACTCGTCAGTGCTTCGACACTGATCGGAACCGGCAAATCCAGTGTCATGAAGATCGGCAAGAGACTGTAATTCCCCATGTCCGCTATACTGCCGCCTCCAAAATCGTACCAGCCACGAAATACGGTATGTGTATAATTTGGATGGTAGGGGCGATCGAGCGCAGGCCCAAGCCATAAGCTCCAGTCAAAGGTCTTTGGAACCTCCGGGGTGTCAGTTGGAAGAGTCTGATATTGGGGCCAGAATGGCCTATCTGTCCAGTTATGCACTTCGCGGAGAGTGCCGATTGCGCCGTTCTTAATCATTTCCTTGACGCTATCATCTGGCCCCCTTCTATAGGCTAATAAGTGCGTGGCAACTCCCGTTTTACGAGCGGTTTCAACCACCAGTCTGGCTTCGTATACCCTATTAGCTATGGGCTTATGCATAACAACGTGCTTGCCTTTTTTCATAGCGGCAATGGCTATGGTTGCATGGAGGTGGTCCGGCGTCATTACTTTAACCGAATCCAGGTCCTTTTCCTTTTCCAACAACTCTCGGAAATCTGCATAGCTGCTGCATCCCTTATAGCTTTCGGCAGATCTCTTTTGTGCATAGTAGGTTTCCACAATCTCTTTTCCGACCTCTCGACCGCATCGAACTCCTTTAACGCCCTCTCCCCAGGTAGGCTTCTCTAGAACCTTCCGTATGCTGTTGCGGATTTCATCCTTGCCCCACTCCAGATAATTTGTGTTGTCTTTTTCGGGATCGCAGACAGCAACAATTTGCACCTCGGGATTTGCGACCAACCTGAGCATTTCCCTTATCCCTTGGGTGCCACAACCAATGTAAGCCAGGGTAACTTTGTCGCTTGGAGCGACATAATTAGGCCCTCCTAATACATGTCTTGGGACAATCGTGAAGGCAAGAGATGCAGCTGTGGATTCGATAAATGTCCGGCGATCTATACTGTCCTTGGGTTTCATTGCATCCTCCTATATGTAGGGGCACGCGGCAGCGTGCCCGCGCCCGAAACAGGGCATGCTGCCGCATGCCCCTACCCGTTTGGTACCGGCCCCTCCGGGTTAGAAATCTATCTGTAATTTGCCATAATTCGATCCGCTCTCCCAACTCACGGAGCCGGCTTTGTGGCCGGCTCCGGCCGAGTGCGGCTGTTATATATCACAGGCCCTGCGCCTTGCCCCGCAATACGGTGATGGAGGCTTTGGGTAAGGTGTACGTATCTTGCGGGCCTCCGGGCAATATCTTGCCGACGGGCGGGCCGTCAGGGTCCGCACGACTGTTCGGTCCGTCGTTCTTCCACACGTACTGCTCGCTGCCGAAAGTCACGAAGCTGACCGGCCCCGAGAAGGAACCCTTCCGCTTGTTCTTCGAATCCTCCAGCACAACGCGCACCGTGTGCGAGTTCGTCTCGTCTCGATTGACCAGCATCAGCGACCAGTTGCCGTCTGGGCGGTGCACCGCGCAAGAGGTGACCAGCACATTGCCCTCGCTGTCTTTGATGTCAGTCGAGGCGGGGAACATGTGATGGACGCCGGAGCGATGCTGCACCCACTCCACGTTGATCATGCGGGATTGTAAGCTTTATCAGCGCCTGACTCAATCCGCTTGCGCAAAGCCAGGGACGGCCCACCTGTTTACCGGAATTTTAATCGCAGCAAAACTGGGGAAACGGGTGAGATGCCCCTGACTTTCACGATTTTCGGGTGGCGATTATTGGCTTGCTTGGGTATCTGTCGTAGCGACATGATCCCCAACTGGATTCTCCGGACCTGCTGTCGGGAGACCAGCGACCCGACATCGTTGGGGACGTGCGAACCACCGGCTCGCCGAACCAGCGCATCAATCAGTACTTCAACGAGGCTGCCTTCTCCCAGCCGGATCCGGACGTATACGGCAACGCCCCGCGTACGCTGCCCAATTACCGCACCTTCGGGCAGCACAATGGAGTCCTTTGAGATCTTTGCGTCTTTGCGGTGAGCTTTTAGAGGCAGACCGCTAAAGCCGGGGGTTTACCTGCGGAAATTTAAAAAAGAAAGGAGAGGGTCTTCATGGTTGGCTCATTCAATAAGCTGACGGGGTCTCTTAGTCGGCGAACCGTATTGCGGCAGTTGGCAGGCGGTGCGCTCCTAGCAACAACCTCGTCGTTCGTGCACGTAAGTTCCACATCTGCGGCCGAATCCGCCCCACTTCCGGCCGAACCGTTGATCTCCGTATGGGAGCACAGTGCCAAAGTCGACATCGCCCCTACCGTGAAAGAAGTGGGATTCAACACCGTTTGGACACACGACAAGCCCTACTCAGGACAGAAGCTTGAAGAAACCCTGATGTACACCCATATGCATACGCCGGGAGTCAAGTACGTCATCGCGAAAATCGAGAGGGGCATCTGGGGATGGAAGTTCGATCAGGCAATGGCACATGCGGAATGGATCGCAAACCTTTCGCTTACCCACAAGGAAATCATCGGCTTGTATCTGAACGATTTTATTGAGGAGATGGAAGAAGTCGCCAAAGGCGGACATTCGGAGGAGGAATTCCGCCAGATCATCGCCAAGGCCAAATCCATCAATCCCCGGCTGCCAATCTGGGTTCCCTGCTACCCTCCCAAAGAATTGGAAAAGCCATTTGACTTTGACATCGACGCGATCATTTTTAGCTTCTACAACACAAAAGTGCTTCAAGACCACGAGAAACTTTTGGACCAGGGATTGAAGAAGTTCCAGGGAAAGCCGCTCATGGGATCGGTCTACCTGAATGCCGGCAGCGAACGCCGTTGGCTGACCGAGCAGGAATACAAGCAGTTGCTGAACTTTTTCGTTCAGGACATCAATGAAGGCAAGCTGTGCGGCTTAAGGATCTTTCGTGTCGAGAATTTGCAGCAGCGTCCCGATTACGCCACATGGGCGAAAGAGGCGCTGGCAAACCTGAAGCGCGCATAGAACCGATGACGCACGGCCCGCACCAGACTGCCCGAATTCCTCCGGGAAGGTGCAAACCTTGGTTTCTATTCGCGAGCCTGGCAGGAAAGGAGATCAGATGGTAGGCAATCCGAGTGTGCCTGGTCGCAATCACCGAGTAGGGAATGCCGCTGGAGGTGTGTTCTTTCTCGCCCTCGTCGTCCTTTCTACAGCTGTCTTTTACCCTCATACGAAGGGACAGCCGGATCCGGTTGAGAAGAATGTCAAGTATGCGGGCGCTGACATCTCAGACGGAAACCGATGGCGTTTACCGTCTGCCATGCCAAGCTGAACGCCAGGTTCGATTTCGCCCGCTGCATCAAGATCTCCAAAGAGGTTGGCTTCAAAGGCGTGTATTCAATTGAATCTGGAGGACAGGGGGATCCATACGAAGCAGTCCGGAAGGTACTCGATGAACTGCTCAAGTACCTGTAGCATTGCAGTCTGAGAGCCCGTTCAAGTTTGAAATGGGGAGCCGCTTTGTCAGACTCCAGACGAACCTGTGCTTCTGTCATTCTCATATGCCTGGCGTTTGCCATACAGCCGGGGTTTGCAGGGAATCCTAACACGTGGATCCCGGTAAGATGGCAGGGCGGCCCGCTCGAACTGCAGCGCCGTGCGCGGGACAGGACTTTGCCGGCCGATTCCGCTCTGCGAGAAACCATCCGCCAATGGTACGATCCAGCCACCCTTGATCTACTGCGGGGGACACCGATCAACTGCCTGCTCGTGACCTGGAGCGCGGGTGGCGACTCCGAAACGGAACAACAGCAGCAGAGGCTCGTTAAGGCGTACGCCTGGGAAGCGCGAACGCGCGGAATTGCGGTTCTCGGGCTGGTTCACCCCGGCGGTGTTCCTTCGTCGTTCGTGGGAGCGGCCGTTGAGGCCGGGCTCGACGGTTTGGTCTTGGAGGGAGAATTTCCCGGCGGCGAGCGCTTTATGTCGGAAGTGCGGCGGGCGCTGCAGAGCAAAAGCAGCGCTGCTGTTGTTGTTCCGCTTATTGCCCGGGAGAAGCACGCGCCGTCTCTGGACACGCCGATTTTGGCGGCGGCCGACGCTGTTGCGCCGGGCCTGCGAGAGTTAGCGAGAGGAGTCGAAGCGACTCCATCCGGCGAGCCCTGGATTGATTCCAACATCTGGCTGGTACGTTCCCTCTGCTCCTGGGGCGGCATCAGACCGGTCTGGCTGGGAGAGCACTTGGCCATAAATGCGGCGCCCGCCGATTATCTCCGCGGCATCGCCGATGCAGCGGCCGGCGGAGGGCGATGGGTCGTCGCGTTGAGTGACGAGCTACACCACGGCCTGCGCCAGAAGCAGCTCGAGCCGGCGGCGGCCTGGCGTCGGATCGCAGCCTACCTGAAGTTTCAACAGGAGCACGCGGATTGGTATGAATACGCGCCATTTGCTGTTTATGGATTTATTCAGGACAGCTCTGGGAAAGGCCGGGCCATATCCGGCGAAAACCTCAATCTGGCGTGCCGCCAGCGCATCCCGTTACGCGTGATCGAGCGCGCGCAGCTTAGTGCCGCTGCGCTCGAAGGTCTGCGGGCTGTGCATGGCATCGATCTAATTCAGCCCACCGAACAGGAACGCAAGATCCTGTCCGCATTCGTCGAAAATGGAGGCCTGGCGGTGGCAGGGCCCTCCTGGAAACAGATGGAGATTCCGAAAAACCAGGACTTCGCGATCCTGCCGGCCGGAAGAGGGCGGGTGGCTGTCTACCGCGACGAGTGGCCGGAGCCCGGTAGCTTGGCAAAAGACCTGGTTGATTTACTGGGCAGAGACTACCTCGGCGTTCGCTTTTTCCGCGCAGCCTCGGTACTGAGCCACATTTCTATCGACAAGACCGGCAACCGTATGCTGGTGCAACTCTTGAATTACGCCTCATACTCAGCCGACTCTGTGCTGGTTCGAGTGGTGGGAGATTTTCGCACGGCGCGTTTCTACACCCCCGAAAGCGCCCCGGAAGAGGTGGCTCTTGAGAAGTCGGATAGGCGCCTTGAGGTAAACATTCCGAGGTTGCCTGTTTACGGGGTGCTTTTATTGGAAAAATAACAGACAGTGGGGGAAGTATGAGCGAGCAGCAAATGGAAATGACGCGACGCCAATTACTCGCCGGCATGGGGCTGGCGGCGGGCGCCATTGCCCTGGGGCCATCTGAATGCTCTTGGGCTGCCCCTTCCAGTGTACCGACTGCCCCGGTTTCCATCGCCAAGTGTCGCAGTTACGACGAAGACCTGGCCGCAAAGCTGAAGACCATGTTCGATCAGATCGGTGGCATTGGCAAACTGGTGCAAGGAAAAACGGTCGCCATCAAACTGAACCTGACGGGCGGCGGCCGTGGCTTTCCGCCGTATCCTCACGGAGATACGTTTTGGGTCAATGGGAAGCTGACGGCCGCCGTTTGCCACTTGTTCGATCAGGCGGGCGCCAAGCGGATTCGGCTGCTGGAAAGCAACTCCGTCGGACTCAAGGTAGAAGACAAAATTCTCGATGGCGGCTGGGACATGAAGCTGCTAAAGAACGCAGCGCCCGATCTCGAGTTCGAGAACACGAATAATCTTGGCTCCGGCAAACGCTACGCGCGCCTGAGAGTCAAGTCTGCGCACGCCTACATTTATCCCGCCTTCGACTTGAACCATTCCTACGAAGACTGCGATCTCTTCGTCAGTCTGGCCAAGATGAAACACCACGAGGAGTGCGGCGTGACGCTTTCGATGAAGAATGTGTTCGGCGCTACGCCCTGCTCGATTTATGGAGATGATGCGGGCGTCGATGAGCCGAATGAGGGCGTGCGCCGGGGACGCGCAGAGGTCCTGCACTTTGGCCGCCGCCAACCATCAAAGAGTGCACCGCAGGAAGTGGACCTTACTTCCGGCCGTTATGAAGGCCATCGCGTACCCCGCATCGTCACAGATCTGATCGGCGCCCGTCCGATCGATCTGGCGATCATCGACGGCATCCAATCCTGCGTGGGTGGCGAGGGACCGTGGGTGCCCCGCAGTAAGGCATTGCCCCCCGGACAACCTGGACTGCTGGTTGTCGGCCTCAACCCGGTTTGCACCGACACGGTGGCGGCCGCACTGATGGGATACGACCCGCGCGCAGAAGCGGGCAAGCCACCCTTCAAGGTGTGGAAGGATAAGAAGCAAGGAGATTATCAACGAGAGCACGGCGACCTCCCGCAATTCGGTGACAACACGCTGCTCCTGGCCGAAGCCGTTGGATTGGGCAGCGCGGAGCTCAAGCAAATTGACGTGCGCGGCGTGCCGATCAAGGACGCCGTATTCGATTTCGAATCGCGCCGCGCGCCTTGGCCGGCTGAAGCTCGCTGATCCATGATTGACGATTTACGATTGACGATTGACGACTGCCATTGTGAGTCCAGTAGGTCGATCTGTCTGAGCGCGGAAAGCTCTGAAAGAGCGAAGCCCCGGCAACGATCTTCCGCAATTGTCAATATGCTTATCCGGTTGACTCCGATGCCTCCACGGGTATAAGCGCCCTTTTGCGGTGTCATTAATCCATGGCGTGGCCAATTGGCCGCAACCAATTTGGACACGGATCAACACGGATAATCACGGATCAGACTAGCTCTTGCCGCCCATGCGGCGGCAGCAAAAGCTCAGCCAACCTGGTAACAAACGGAGATCGGTTTATCCGTGTTGATCTGTGTCCCCAAAATCCTTGCCAGAAGAAATCGGAATCCGCCACGGACACTCAATATACAACCGATTAAATCGTTCGGAGCAAACCGGATAAGCATTATTGTCAATCGCCATTCGTCAACCACTGGTCTCCAATCGTCAATCGTCAATCGTCAATCGTCAATTGGTTGGCTGGTCTTTTATCTGCTGCTAACCCCGGCCACCGGCGCAGAGCTGCAACGGTATGAATACAGCGCCGACGCTATGGGCGGAGCTTTTTCCGTTGCGCTTTACGCCGCCAGCCGCGCGAAAGCCGACGCGGCCGCAGCCGCGGCTTTCACCCAACTCCGCCGGCTCGATCATATGCTCTCAAACTATCGGCCGGATAGCGAGTGGAGCGAAGTAAACCGATATGCGGCGGAGCGAGCCGTCAAGGTGACGCAAGAACTTCTCGATTTACTTTCAGCGTGCCTCGAATACAGCCGGCGTAGCGAAGGAGCCTTTGACATCACGGTCGGTCCGCTCATGAAAGTCTGGGGTTTTCACAATGGGTTCGGGCGGTTTGCCGATGATGCCGCGGTTCACGAGACCCTCGCGCGCGTCGGTTATACGCATATTCTGCTCGACTCAGCAAACCGCACTGTTCGGTTTGCCCGGGCCGGGGTGGAAATAGACCCGGGCGGGATCGGCAAGGGCTACGCAGTCGATTGCATGATCGAGGTGCTGAAGCGAAACGGCATCGAGCGGGCGCTGGTTTCCGCCGCGGGAAGCAGCATTTATGCGTTGGGAGCCCCGCCGGGCCAGGATGGATGGCAGGTCAGGATACGCGAGCCGAACAATTCGGACCGCAACGTCTACGAACTCTTGCTCAAGGATGAATCGTTGTCCACTTCCGGCAGTTCGCGGAAGTTCTTCCGTGCCAATGGTCAGATTTATGGCCACATTCTGGATCCGCGAACCGGCTATCCCGTACGCGGAGTTCTCCTGGCTGCAGTTATAGCGCCCCGCACACTCGACAGCGAGGCCTGGACAAAGGCGTTCCTTGTCAACGGCCGTAGCTGGTCGGTCCAGCACATTCCCCCCGGCTTTCGCGTTTTCTATTGTGAGGAGGAAGCCGGCCGTTCCCTTTGCGGGTGGCTGCCTTAATGATCCCGCCGCGCGTCGGCAGTCGGCCGCGCGCTTTCAGGTAATCGAGAAACCGGCCGAGAAAGGAGACTCTCCCTGCCGCGTCCGGCCATCTAAAGGAATGTAGCGACTCCAAGGCATATTCCAGAAATGCGCCTTTTCATGTCCGACGACATAACCACCTCCTTGATGGGCGCCAGCCGGCTTTCGCTCAAAACATGACCGGGCTGAATGTGGCCGCCCGGCCCGGCAGCTCAGGACAGAAGATTCGGTTTCCCCTGGTCTATCAATTCCCCGGAGCTGGTTTGCGGGGCGGACGTCCCGTACGCGGGGGGGCACTCGTTCCACCGGTCCGCCAGCTTTGCAGCACGTAGCGCACATGTGCCACCAGTGTGGCGACTGCGGCATATTCATTCTGGCCGCCGCTGTGGTTCTCCACGACCCAGTAGCCTTTGTAGCCAGCGTCCCGCAAAATGGTCATTTTCTCTACCAGCGGACCTTCACAGATATTGTTGTCGAAGTGAACAGCAACCACCCACGGCACCGACTCCTTGTCTGCCTTATCTTTCTCTTCTTGAGTTCCCTGCCATTGCGACATATGAACGGAAAGTCCAAAGCCGGGGTGATTGTTCATAGCCTTGTAGAGCTTTTGCATATTGGGCCAAATGCCTTCCGGTCCCCAGTGGTTTTCAGGTCCCATCTTGAACCCGTTGTCATGCGCATATTGGGCATATTCCTGGTACCGCTTGACAATCCCTTCAAACGCTTCGTCGCTCCATTCTTTGGCCGCGGGCGACGTCCGATCTCCATCTCTGGGGCCGCCGGCATCTATGCGCACGAACTGGGCACCCAGAATCTTTCCCGCTTTCAGATGCGCCATGGCATTCGCATAATTCTTTTTCCGCACTTCCGGATCGGGGTCCCAAATGTGGCAGTCGTCGCAAGTCAGAACGGCCAGCACCAGTTCGCGCTCATCCAGCGCGTCCTTCACCTTTTTGAGATAATCTTCTTCAGTGCTCGTTAGAAACCCGTTCCAGATATTTGCGGCTTCGAGGTTATACCGGTATTTACAGCTCTCGAGGTACCCGAATACGTCCATCTTGCCTGCCTTAAACAGTCCCAGGAAAGAGTAAGACAGAATTGAAATTCTATTTGGACTGATGTCGGGAGCCTTTGCACCGGATTGTCCGGATTGCCCCGAAAGACCAGTTGAAGCCGCATTCGCCGCCCCACTGCCCACGATCGGAGCGGCGGCAATAGCCGCAGCTGCTGTTAACGATCCCTGCAAGAATCTACGCCGACTGTTCGACTTCATGAATTCCTCCTTTTTATCACTGCAAAGCCTTTATGACCCATTGGTTGAGGCTGGAACGCGAGGCTCAAAAAGACCCCGAGCCAAGACGGCTCTAAAGATGATTGATTCGAAAAATCCGTATAGCTCTGCGCGGGTCCGTGTCCAGGGTTTTTTACAGTTCCCAACCTTGACGATACTCGCGAACCAGATACTTGTTCGCTTCAGGTACGTTCGTGATTTTCATGTTTTCGGCATCCCAGAGCAATTTCTTGCCACCCAGCCGCAACGAAACGGCGCCCAGGTTGATCGCATCCGAGATCGGTCCCGCAAGCAAGAAATTCCCGTACGTCGGCTTTCCGCCTTTGAAAGCCTCTACCCATGGAACTTCGCGAGGAGCCCCGCCGGCGCCACGTTGCCGCGGAGCCGGTTCAGGCAGGTTTTTCGCTGTGCGATATTCACGCATCTTCTTCTCGGGAATGAGTTGCGGATTATCACCACGGAAACCTGCGAGTATTTTCCCCTTATCGCCGACAAAGAGCATTCCTTCCTCATCCAGTACTCTATTATCCGTTTCCATTTCTTCCGGCGTCGGCGGTTTTATTGAGCCGTCATACCAGAATATATCCAGTGCCGGCCTATCTCCCTTTGCCGCGAATTTGAAACGAATTGTACTGGCAACCGGGAAGGAATAATCATTCTTTATTGTCACGCTTACCTGATCTACTATCGAGCAGACATGACTCGGCCTAGATTCCACACTGACCGGCGCGTCCAAATTAAACTCAGTGAACACCGACCAGAGGCTGTAATGGCCCATATCGGCTATCGGCCCGCCTCCGAACTCATACCAGCCGCGAAATACCGCATGGGTATAATTCGGATGATAGGGGCGATCAAGCGATGGGCCGAGCCATAAGGTCCAATCAAAGTCCTTCGGCACCGGAGGCGTATCGGTTGGAATAGTCGGATATTGAGGCCACATCGGTCTCGACGACCAGTTGTGCACTTCCCGGAGGGTGCCGATTGTACCGTCGTTAATCCAATCTTTTATCACACGAATCTGGGCTCCATTATTGGCCGGCGAAAAGTGTGTAGCGACTTTTGTCTTGCGGGCGGTTTCGATGACTAATCTGGCTTCGTATACTCGATTGGCGATCGGTTTGTGAGTCATAACATGCTTGCCTTTTTTCATAGCCGCGACTGCTATGGCCGCATGGAGATGGTCGGGTGTCATTATCTTGACCGCATCCACATCCTTTTCCTTCTCCAACAATTCCCGGAAATCGGCGTAGGAAGCGCATCCTTTGAAGTTTTCAGAAGATCTCTTACTCGCATAGTATGTTTCCACAACCTCTTTTGCGACTTCGCGGCCTCCCGGAATACCGTTCATGCCTTCTTTCCAAGTAGGTTTCTCTAAAACCTTTCGTATGCCGTCTCGAATGCCATTTTTGGACCAATCGACATAATCTGTGCTGTCTTTGTTGGGGTCACAGACAGCAACAATTTGTACTTCTGGTAAAGAGAGCATTTGCAGCATCTCCCTTAACCCTTGGGTGCCGCAGCCGATGTAAGCAAAGTTGATTTTGTCGCTCGGAGCGACAAATCCAGAGCCCCCCAGCACATGTCTCGGAACAATAGTAAATGCAGCAGCAGATGCCGCGGCAGATTCCAAGAATGTACGGCGCTTCATATCCGGTGCCATTGGTTACCTCCTCGAGGTTGTGATTTTTATGTATTACTAAAACTCGCAGGTTCTTGCCTCTTTTCGCGGGTTTAGATGTAAGCCTTTATAGTCTTCAATCACCAAGTAGACCCTGCCGGCATCGTTGACATGGTCCCCCACACGCCTCCATTGGCCGAGCGTGATTGCCCGGGCTTTCGTGAAGCAAGGAGCCGGTTGAGCGAACTCCGAGGCCCGCAATCAGCGCGGACGGTCGCCTGCTTCCCCCCGATGCACCGCGAGCTCGAGCGGCTGCCGGCGGTGACAAACACGACAAGCAGCAACTCCTCAAAGAAATGCGCAATCCAGCCATGCGGCCTGCCACGGGCCACTATCCCCGACGCCGGGATCGGACAGGCAGTAGTCCGGAGACTACAAAGATGGTAAGAATCAAGCTCTCGCGCCTTTAGCAGGTCAGATGCAGTGCCGCCACTATCCGTCGCTTCGTGCGCAGCCGGTTGTACGTTTTGCATGCTTGCTCGGTCGGCTCTGCGATCACCTCCATCCCTGCGTCCTGCAGCTGGCGTCGCGTCTCGGCTGGCACGTCCATGCGTCCGGGGCTACCTTGCCCGATCACCAGAATCTCCGGCGGCATTTGCAGAACTTCCCAGACATCTGTTGGCGAGAGCGAATGCCCTTCTTCACGCCACCACTGACTGTCCACACGGTCGGGGTAAACGATCACGTCGTTCGAATACTGCCGCCCGTCAATAACGATCTCCCCAAAGCGGTAACTCTCGATCTTGGGAACCGCCATCGCCACCTTCACCTTCTCATCGGGAGTCATGCTAAGGACAAAACTTATCGGACGCGGATTTACACGGATTCACACGGATTTCCACTCCTGGGAATCTGGACGAGCTCTCGCCTCATCCGATCTGTGGAGATCCGTGTAAATCCGTGTCCGAGTTTTGTCTCCGCATTCTCTGGGCCTTCGCAGTTTACTTTTTGCCTGCGGCCGCAAAGCTGTGCCGCCATTGTTGCGTGATCCTGCCCCTTATTTGAGAACAATCTCCATGAAATCTTCGATCAAGCCCATCTTCGGGTTTTCGATGATCCGGCCGATCTCCTTGGCATCCCTGTAGAAAATGAAGGTCGGCACACGTTCCACTTTCAGCTCTTCAACATAATACTTAATGTCTTTGCTTGCCTTCCTCGGCACGTTGAAGTATCGGACAGGCACCCCGGTCCCAAGACGATCCAGGATCTTGATGAACGGAGGCACATTGTTGCGAGAGTCGGGACACCACAGTCCCAGGTAGACATCGATCTTCAGGTTGCTCCCGAGCTTGGTCTTCAATGCGTCCACGATATCCGCCTCCGGCTCATACTTGTCATGCTTCTCCTGCCATTCTTGGCCGGTTGCGAGGATCTTTTCCTTGGTGATCTCTTCCGCTGTTGGCCCACCGGCTGAGACGAGCGGAAACAGAAGCGCGGCTCCCGCAGCCACGGCCCAAAAAAGAATGCGTTTCATTTGCCACCTCCGTTTTGGAGCACAAGCTGTCAGGTCCGACATGCTCCATTTTCGATGAGCGGTCCGGCCTGTGTTTCGCACCATTGCTCAGCTTAATCCTTTTTCACGGCGTGCAGCAACCATAACCCATCTGCATCAGGACCTTCAATTCCTATGGTACAACTACAATCTCCGTATGGGATTTGGCGCATGGATCAGGGCCGATCGCAGAAGGATGACGGCAAATTTGGAAATGACGCCCAAGGAGGCGGCAAAAGTGGTGCTAATATCAGCTTGACGGAGCTGCAAGAAAATGAAACGCCGCGCGTTTATTGGATCCGCCGGAGCGGGATTGCTGGCAGCGTGTCAGGGTAAGAGACAGACAACTCCTGTTCTCGGCATCGCCAAAGTCAGACTGGCCGGAATGACGCTCGCAGAACTCCGCAAACGCTACCACAACGATCTTTTCGACGTGATGCTGCCTTTCTGGGACCAACACGGTGTCGACCACGAACTCGGCGGTGTCATGCACGGCCTGGACTACGACGGCAGGCTGGTGCATTCCGATAAACTGCTATGGTTTCAGGGGCGCGCGATCTGGATTTACAGCTTCCTCTATAACCACTTCGGCAAGGACCCGCGCCACCTCGAGATTGCAGGAAAGACAAGGGAATTCGTGTTGCGGCACGCCCCGCAACCGGACGGCTGGTGGGCGGAGTTGCTGGCGCGCGATGGAAAAGTGCTGAGGGGATTCCAGGGCGACGTCTACGGGATGTACTTCGTTGCCGAGGGCTTACAGGAGTATGCCTGGGCCGCCAAACATGAGGAGTCCTATCAACTGGCACTCGGGCTGATGAAGAAGCTCCGCCGGCACATCGAGGATCCCAAGGTGGTCATCGCGGGGACACCCGGGCCGGGCGTGCGTCCGCAGGGACTGTGGATGGTCAACCTCAACATAGCAACGCAGATCCTCAAGCGTTGGAACGATCCGGAAATCGAGGGAATCGCCCGGCAGTCGGTAGACGCGGTGATCGACAAACACTACAACCCCGACATCGGCCTCAATAACGAAAACCTGAACTTCGACTTCGGCAGACCAGACGGAGAAGAAAACAAATCGCTCCTCGGCCACTCGATCGAGACCCTCTGGATGGTAATGGACGAGGCGCTGCGAAAGAACGACCTCAAACTCTGGGATCTGTGTGCCGGCCGCATTCGCCACCATATCGAAGTGGGTTGGGATTGGATCTATGGCGGCCTGGCCCAATGGGTCAACGTGGATCAGGGGGACTACGTCTGGCCCGTGGAGCGGCCGGTGGGAACGGACCTCGAGTTCCGTTTTCGAGGTGAATACCACTATATGAAAACGCTGTGGTCCCTTAATGAAATTCTGGCCGCGTGCCTGAAGGTCCTCGAGCGCACGGGCGCCGAATGGGCGGCGCGCTTCTTCGGAATGGCGCAGGAGGTCATCGACGGCAAATTCTCCCGCAAAAAGTACGGGCAGCCTGGCTACATGCTCTTCGCCGGCCGCAAGATGATCCAGCAGCCTCACGTGGCCCGGCAGGATAATTATCACCCGCCGCGGCAACTCATGTTGAATCTCATTGCTCTGGACCGGATGCTGAAGGCGCCATAATTCACCTCGGTGTTCTTGGCGTCCTGGTGGTGTTATTATCAAAGCCTCACCACCAAGACCCCAAGAACACCAAGGACACAAAGCCGACCAAAAAGATGCGCGAACGGCAGTTTCGAGAAAAACTCCATGGGCCTTTGCATCCGCGCCGCCAATGAAGAATGCTCCAGTAGCCCAAGCTGAGAGACTCAGCCAAAGGGCAGAACAGCCCGAGCACCACCCGAAGGCAACCCAGCCCCTCATCTTCGTATTCATCGTTTTGCTTTCGGTAGCAGGCGCAATCATCGGCATGCAAATCCTGACAACCTTGGGAATCACGCCGAATACCGCTCTTATTGGAGTCTTAGTGGCGATCGTTGTCTCTCGCATCCCGGTTCACGCCCTGAGATCTTTCCGCTCTATCCATGCTCAAAACCTGATCCAATCAAGCATCTCTGCCGCCACCTTCGGCGCCGCCAACTCACTGCTGTTGCCGATAGGCATTCCGATGTGCGTGGGCCGACCCGACCTTGTGCCAACGATGCTCCTGGGCGCCACCATGGGGATGCTGATCGACCTTGCAATGCTTTACTGGTTCTTCGACTCGCGCTTGTTTCCAGGATCCGCCGTGTGGCCGCACGGAGTGGCGGCGGCAGAGGCGATTCTTGCGGGGGATCAGGGCGGCAGGCGTGCGGCTGTTCTAGGAAACGGTACCGCTGCCGGCATCGTCGGCTCGTCCAGCGTGTTCGGTTTTCTAGCCCCTCTTGTTGGAATGGGAGGGCTTCCCATGTCGGCGTTCGACGTGGCCTTTATCGGCAACACGTGGGCACTTTTCATGTTCGCCGTCGGACTCCTGGTGAGAGCTTACTGTCCGACGTTGCTAAAGGTGGACTTTGACGGGTTGCTGGTTCCTCACGGAATGATGATCGGCGCTGGTTTGGTGGCTTTGACTCAAGCGATCCTGATGATCACACGCAAGCGGCAGGACGCAGTTGGGCGGGCTGGTTTGGCAGGCTGTTGGAGTGACACGGAATGGAATCGGCGCCGGAGGGTGAAGCGAAGCGTCTCGGGCACAAAACATTGTGGGTGAAGAGATCCGAGACGGCAGGCTTCGCCCCGACGCAGGGCCGGCGAGCTTTGGCGCCCTGCAGGGCGGGCGCTTCAGTTTGTCATTGCACGGAAGAAGTCCCAATCATAAAGGAAATCACGCGGCGGGCACTTGGCGGGTGGGGAGCGCTTGGGAACGTCGCAGAGTTTGAGTTGAAGACGGTTGGAGGCGGTGTAGCACGCGGCTGCTACATTGCTGCAGGATCGGCCTGGCACCCCGCTTCCTCCGCTTCATGGTACGGCGTAAATCGCTGGAACAAAACTGATTGAAAGCCATCTGGTCCAGATTGATAATTGCTCATAGGCCGACCGACATGGCCACGTTTACTGATCGCCGGCGGGAGTGCTGCGCTGGTCGGCCTAATTACAAGTTGGGCTTCGAGGAACAATAGGGCGCAAGCCGTGTGTGCTCGTCCAGCTTAAGAGAAAATATTTGTTTCGCTGAATACGGGTGTGATCCTATTGGAATACAAACCATGAGTGATGTAGCATTCACCGTTCTAGATCATATTGACAACATCATAGTTCCAGGGAATGTTTTCAAGGAGCCAACGAATGAATACTGGGCACTTCTTTGCCTACGAGACGGTCTAGAACTTCTGTACCATCAGGCAGCACGTTGTGACGAAATGGTCAAACAGCAGGTAAATCCTCAGGACAAATTGAAATTTGTGGGTTTCGGCAATCTTCCTGCATTCAATCAAATCCCCAAAACGCTTTTGACATGTGCGTTTCATTGGTATGCGATCTCGGCTTGTCAATATGTACGGAGTGTTGGCGCAATCGCAAATCGCCAAGACAACACCCGGTCACTTCCGCCTCAATATGTAAAAAAAGTGATCCCTGAAGTTCTGGCCTTTCGCGATAAAGTTGCTGCCCACTTTGCTTGGTCAACGAAGCAAGATCAAGACAATGAGGCTGAACGTCTCGCCAGCATCTTACCGCCGCTAGCGTTTATTAATGACTCCTTTCATGTTGGTGCATTGACCGTTGCTCGTCAGAGCGCTGGGAAGGCGAGTACCTCAAAGGCGATTCAACCCTGGAGTATTTGCAAAGTTCACCAACAACTGTGCCAACGGTATTGGCCAGGCCACGAAAAGTGAAAAACGCAATACGATGACCATGCCCACAACCCCACCAAACAAAGCGCTTCAGCCGACTGCTTACAGCCTCCGCGCCTACGTCGCTCCAGCTTCCAGCAGCGGCTGAGCGCAAGCGTTAGGCTTCGGAGCCGGAATCGATGGATGACCTGTACAACCAGACGCTGAGCAACATGGAGGCCACTCACGCGGCCTTGGCCGCGCGCGTGCACCCGCCGCACGCGGTAGCGTTCAAAAGCGGATTTGTCTTCAGGTATGTCGAACGCGATATCCATCAGGCACTGGTTCAGAAGCTCGCGCGCGTTATAAGCGGCCTGCACGCGGCGCGGCTGCTGCTGGCTCATGGCTTCGTTCAGGAGCAGGCCGCTTTGCAGCGAATGCTCGACGAATTCAACGAAGACGTCATGTTTCTTGCCTACGGCGTCATTTCAGACGACATCACCGAGTCGCATCGCGAATATCTGGCCGCGTTCTACGAGGAAGAGTTTGACAATCCTGACAGCGCGCTTGAATCGACTCAAAACCGGCCGATGGTCTCCCGGCAGAAGATCAGGGCATATCTCGCGCGCATCGGAGCCGAAGGGCTCAACCCCAGTTCTGGCGTCGAGGCGATGCGCACCGTCAGCAAGATCTACTCCGGGTTCGTGCATGGCGCCTCACCCCACATCATGGACATGTACGGCGGCAACCCCCCTCGATTCCACGTCCGTGGAATGCTCGGCACGATTCGCGCCGACGATCACAGGGAAGATCTGTGGAATTCGTTCTACAGGAGCATCGGCTCATTCGTATTCGCTGCCAAAGCGTTCGGGGACGAGGCTCTGGTCCAGAGCGTTCTCGGGTACATGCGGCGTTTTGCCAAGGCGGCCGGCGAAAGCTACGCTCATCCACCAGAGAAGCCCGAAGCCTAACATCGAGTTGCAGCAGACGAGCGGCTTGGACAGACTGGAGCCGCTCGCTGCTGAACTGGGCGTTAGGCGGCTTTAATCCCTTTGTAGCTTTTCCTAAGGTAGACTCGCACAAGTATGAATAGGCGGGACCTGCAAACTTTGGCCGATCTTCGGGTCGCCGACGCTGAGAAGCTCGTCGACGCCGGCCGCTTTTCTGCCGCATACTATTTGCTTGGGTACGCAGTGGAATGTGCCTTAAAGGCCTGTATCGCTAAACAGATCAGAGAACACGACTTTCCTGATAAGCAACTCGTTCTCGATAGTTATACCCATAACCTTGAGCCGCTTTTGCGAATCTCGGGTGTCAAGCCTGAGTTCGATTCGCGAATCAAGGCCGACAAATCCCTCGAAGTAAACTGGACGACCGTTAAAGACTGGACTGAAGCCGCGCGTTACGACAATAATATTCCAGAAATCAGGGCTCGGGACCTCCTTGACGCGGTAACCGACCCTCAATGTGGTGTTCTGACATGGCTCAAGACAGTGTGGTGAAAGAATCTCTAAC
>Ga0315277_10002755_pt1 | contig 24223 bp, 18 predicted proteins | sample YL17G05_15_MG_FD_203695 | JGI IMG/M metagenome (GOLD analysis project Ga0315277, IMG submission 203695) | Sediment microbial communities from Yellowstone Lake, YNP, Wyoming, USA - YL17G05_15 | ecosystem: Environmental > Aquatic > Freshwater > Lake > Sediment | place: USA: Wyoming | collected... | reverse complement strand
TTTAAAGTAAGAACCGGCGAGGTTTCAGTTAGACCGTAACCCTGAAGGAATTTAATCCCTAAAAGGTCAAAGCATTCAGGTATTATAGAGGGAAGAGGAGCTGCCCCGCAGATTAAGATTCTCAAACTGGAAAGCCCGGCTTTCTCCCTTAAGTTTTTGAAGACATATTTCCCCAGGTTTCTTCCAGACAATTTTTTAAAAGTTTTTACAAAACCAAAACTCAGCTTGAACGAAGCCCGGGTTAAAAAAGATTTCTTCTGGATATTTTTCCTCAAACCAGTGAAAAGCTTCTCATACAAAAGCGGAACCCCTAGTATTATTGTGACCCCATTGTTTTTTACATCCTCTAAAATCTCTTTGGATTTTAAACTGCGGGCATAGGTTACCCTGGAGCCACCGGAAAGAGGTATTAAAAATCCGGCAGTGCATTCAAAAGTATGATGTAAAGGAAGTAGAGAGAGGAAATTGTCTTCGGGATAAAGCGCTAAAGCTTTTTTTGTTCCCCAGACATCAGACATTATGTTCTTATGAGAGAGCAACACACCTTTGGATTTTCCGGTTGTACCAGAAGTGTAGATTATGACTGCGGTATCTTCAGGAGAAACTTCAGTCAATTCAGATTTATTCTGCTTGCCTTTATCCAGAATCTCGGAAAATGAAAATATACCGTTTTCCTTTTTCTCATCCATACAAACCAGAAAATCCAGTCCCGGCAACTTCTTTTTGATCTCAATTAAATCGGCCAGGAATTTACCTGAAGTAACCAGACCTTTCATTCCTGAATCTCGAATCAAGGCTTCCATCTCCGAGCACTTCAGCAACGGATCTAAAGGAACCACAATTCCTCCAGCTCCTAAAATCCCTAAATAAGATATCCCCCACTCAGGCCTGTTCTCGGAAACTATCCCCACCCTGTCGTTTTTAGTTATCCCTGATCCTTTTAGACCCCTGGCAAAAAGAGCCACCTTATTTTCAAGCTCAGCGTAGGTCAGTGAACAGAATTCGTCATTCTTCCAAGTTGATAAGGCGATAGAATCACCAAAAAGGTGTGCGCTCCTCTTTAGCATTTCGGGGATAGTAAGTTCCTTCAGCTCTTTTTTGTGCAGGAGCTCATTCATACTTGCTCAATCCTGTTTCCTATACTATTCTATTTAGAACCTATAAATGTCAAGAGATTCCTTTGACGAATTGGACGGGCAAGGTTGCCCGTCTTATCCTACCCTACGGGTGCTTGCTCCTGGTCCGTTTTTCAGGACGAAATTCAAAACCCTTGAACCCGTAGGCGGGGCTCCCAGCCCCGCAGCATCAAAAGGCTTGATAAATCAAGCCCCTACTGACGAATAATGCAGGGACCCACCTCTTCTTTAGCAAAGAATTACTGAAAGAACGATTTACAAATAAGTAAGGGCAGGCTGACCCTGCCCTTACAGATAAGAAAATCTTATATGAATCTATTTAAAAAGCTCTGAAACTTTAACCACAGATACGTCCTCCGGCTTGATTTTAAGATCAAAAGCTTTGATCTTATCGTCCCCTTCTTTTAAAGATGCAGCATCTACGCCTGAGGGGTATTCAATCACAGTCTGATCTGAGAAAAGCTCTTTTTTGAAATCTTCTGCATTGCTGACAATTGCCACTATCGCAATATCATCCGGGAAAATATACTTCTTAAGGTCTGAATTAACCTGGTCCGAGCTTACCCCTTTAACGTTTTTTTCGAAGTTGTCCACAAAACCATAATTACCATAAAACTCCTCATCCAAAAGGAGTCCCAATTTCCTCTGGGGTGTCTGAATCTCAAAAGGGAAATGGTTGATTTCGAAATTCTTATATCTTTCCAACTCCTCTTTGGGAACTCCAGCTTCTACTAAATCAGTCAAATCTTTCAAGACCAGTTTCATAGTGAATTTACCGTTTATGCTCTTGGGATAAGTCCAGATGCTGAAGTACTGCTCCCGGCGCGGAATATTGGGCGAGGTTAAATTAGACCAGCCTGCCTGCCTGAAATACTCCATATAGCTGTAAGCGCCATAGCTCAACCCGTGTGCGGTGCGGACTGTCTGAAATAAGACTCCGAAAGATTCTCTATGCTTGCCAAAGTAGGTATTTGCGACATACAAAGGGAAAAACATTTTTTCATCTTTTCGCGTGAAACTAACCGGATGACCAAAACAGAACTGGGTCTGGCCCCTGCCCTCTTTTTCAACCAAGAGAAGTTTTCTACCCTTAAGAGGTTGAACAGTTCCCTCTGGATGAACCACTTTCCCTTCTTTTAAAGTGGAGAAGTCTTTTCTTACCTTTTCCCCCAAGTTTTCATCAATATCTCCGGCTAAGCCTATGATCAGGTTATTTTTTACAAAATGAGTGTTATAGAAATCCTGAACGTCCTGCCTGGTAAAACCCTTGATCGATGATAAACTTCCCACCACCGGATGTCCGTAAGGATGGTCTTTGTAGATATAATCCTGCAGGCATTCCTTGACTAACTCCGCATCATCCTGCAGAAGCATATTGACCCCATCTTCCTGTTCTTTTTTCTGTTTTTCTATCTCCTCCTGAGGAAAAGAGGGTTTCAAAAGAACCTCAGAGAAGAGCGGGTAAAATTTGTCTAAATTTTCCTTTAAGGTCGTCCCGCTCACCACAATGACCTGTTTGTCCACGCTGACATCTATCCTGGCGCTCAGGAAATCCAAAAGCTCTTCTAACTGTTCCCGGGAATAAGACTGGGTACCTTTTTTCAACATAGAAGAAGCAAAATAAGCTAAACCTTCTTTCCCTTTCTGGTCATCAGCCGAGCCGGAGAAAACCATCACCCGGAAATGAACCACCGGTATCTCGGTCTTTTTCACCTGAATGATCTTAAGCTTCTGGGTCTTGCCGCAATCAATTGAAAAGACCAGTAAAAGACAAATCAAACTTAAGAGTATGATTTTCAGACCTGTATTTCTCATCTTTATTCCTCCATCTATTTTTTGAGAAAGTTAAGCTACTTCTTGGGTAATAAGGTAAGCACAGTCCTGTTCTCGGGACTGAAATATTTCTTTGCCACCTGTTGAATCATCCCCGGATTCACTTCTGAGTATTTCTTCTGAATCTCGAAAAGCAGATTGTAATCGCCGCCTTCTATCTGAAAATGCCCAATAGTATAAGCAACTGAGAGCGGGTTATCCATCCGGTAGATCATCTCAGCCTTTACGGAGTTTTTGGCTTTTTCCAGCTCTCTTTCCGAGACCGGCTCATTTTTCAGTTTTTCCAGCTCCTCTAAGATCAGGGGTTTCACCTCATCTATCGATTTTCCCCTTTTTAAAGACGTGCTGATCTCGAAAAGCCCCGGATCCTTTCTATCTCCCATTCCGCCGGAGATATATTCGACCAGCTGCAGGTCATTGTAAAGCTTTTTAGTGAGCCTGCCTGAAGACATAAACAGAACCCGGGCTGCAAGCTCCAGCGCACAATAATCGTCATCTTTTATCTCAAAATTTGGCCCGTGAAAAGCGATCAAAAGCTTGGGAGAGATCTCAGAATCCTTCCACACGTAATTTTTCACCCTCTCCTTGGTCTGCTTTGGTTCAGCCGGTATGTTCAGGCTGGGAGGAGGGGTCTTTTGCCAGTCCCCATAATACTTTTTGATTACTTCCAGGACTTTTGGAGTATCGAAATTGCCGGTTAAGACTATGGTGGTATATCTAGGAGAATAGAAATTCCTCTTGAAGTCCAGCCCATCCTGAACCTGGATATTTTTCTCCAGGTCTTCCTCGAACCCTATTACCGGATGGTGATAAGGATGTACCTGGTATGCGGTCTGGACCAGCTCGTCCCAGATAAAACCGTCCGGGTCATCCACCACACCCCTTCTCCTTTCCTCCTTGACCGGACCCATCTCCATGCGGAAAGCCTCATTAGTAAAGGATAGATTCCTTACCCTGTCTGCCTCGATCGGGATTATTTTCTCCAGATAATCTTTTTTCACGTTCACAAAATAAGAGGTATAATCCTCACCAGTTGAGGCATTGGTATTAGCTCCAAAAGAGGTAACCGCTTTATCATAGTCCGGATATTCTTTGGTTCCCCGGAACATCATATGCTCGAAGATGTGAGCCAATCCGGTAGTTCCCGGCTTTTCTTCACGCGAGCCTGCATTTATAAAAGTCATATAGGAGATCGTGGGTGCGGATTTATCCTCGCAGGTCAAAATGGTAAGCCCATTGTCCAGGACATTTTTCTTTATGTCCAGTTTGAGTTCCTGAGCCAGAAGAGAAAAGAACGGAATCAAGAGCAGGAGTAAAAAAGAAACTATGCTTACTTTGAAGCTTTTTCTTTTGTCCATGTCTTCTCCTTGATTATATGTTTGTCGATTTGCTTCTCAACCAAACCTCGAAAACTCTAATTTATTACTATCTGTTCATTTGTCAAACGATTTCTGTAGAAAAAAATAGGGGCGTACTGCAGTACGCCCCTACCAAAAAGAAAGGCCATTTTATTTAACAGGCTGGTGCTGGTCCGCCTTTAAACAGATAGTTTATCAGGAAGATCACATCTGAGACGGTTGAATTGCCATCACAGTTGGCATCTCCAGATTCCAGTGGATTGGGAGGATTCCCTCCTTTAAAAAGATAGTTTATAAAATAGATTACATCCGTTACGCTTATATTGTTATCTCCGTTGACATCCCCGCGTTTGTATCTGGCTATTCCCAGGATGAGGACGTCGTCTATGTTCCAGCCTCCCAAATGCAGCCCTTCATCTGACCTGAGCCGGTATTTGAGCTGAACCGAAGAGTTAGTGTCTGCAATTGACGAGATGTCGAAGTCTTGAAGCACCCATCTCATATCCAGGTTATCATTCGTCGAGTCATTCTGACAGAGCAGATTTCCATTAAGTGAGACCTGGGCAGTATCATAAATTCCCTTTTCCACAGAGAGCCACCTGTGAAATTGCAGCCTGGTTTTGGTATATCTGCCGCAATTGATCACAGGAGAGAGAAGGTAATTCTCCACCTGATCCGGGTAATTGTCGTTCAGGTTATTTGCCCAGACTTTGGTACCAGAATAGGCTGAAGATGGGTCAGTCTTGCTGCCGCCTGTGGGCGTCCCGTGCTGCCAGTCATCTAAAAGCGTGACAAAACCATGAGTCCAGCCGTTATCAGTCCCCTCCATATTATCGAAAAAGACAGTGTCCATCTTCCCTATGAGATTAAACAAAGTACCAGCAAAACTTCCCTGGTCAGAGTTGATCGCTAAGTTGAAATCTGCCCTGGTTCCTGGTTCGACTGAAGGATCGATCTGAAAACTAAAGCTGGGTGAATCTGAGACCTGGGTTGCACCTGAGGCAATCGCAGGAAAAGTGGCAGAAGAGCCGGTTATATTGATTCCAGAGGTTAAAGTAGACAGTGTGGCAGAGACCCCTGTGGCAGTATTCGGTCCTGTGTTCTTCAGAGCAACTGATAGATTAATGGTTTCTCCTGGGTCAAATATTCCATCTCCATCACCAGTTGATTCTGTGGCCTGATGCGAATCATAAGCCAGGGTCACCGGGTCCGGCGGATAAATTGGAAGGACTGTGCTCCGACCTATGCCGCAATCTCCCCACTTAATATAGAAATAGCCGCCCAGACCACCCCAACTGGGTTTCCAGCTATTCTTGCAAATCCAGGCACCTGTTCCTCCTCCCCCACAAATAGTGTCATCCCAGCCAACGATGACTATGGCATGTTCTCCCCGATAATAACCAGAGGTATGCTGGTAACATCCGCTGGAATAAGAGTCAAAATCGTGATAAACTGAAAAGCCGCTATATACTGGTCCGGTAAGGAGTGCAGTTTTAATTGCGTTGACATCATTATCTACGTATTGCCAGCCCTTGAGTTTTGCTACTACCGGGTAAAGGTCCTGAGTGCAGGGCACGCCAGCACTTGCCTGATAAGGCATAGCTGATTCCAGTATTGCCCCATACCTCTTAAAAAGCTCATAAGCCGTTTCAGCCCATGCTCCATTGCAACCATCCTCGACATAGATATTACAGGACAAAACCTGCTGCTCGGAAAGATCATATGCTATTCCATCATGTTTTTTGATAGCTGCTTCAAAAGCACCAGTTGCAGCAAAATCCCAGCAGCTTCCACAATTTCCCTGATTCTTAACTGAGGTCACGATACTCGAATCACGCCAGTCGAAAACCGGGGGGAATTCCAGTCCCGCTTTAGCCCTCAGCTTGGGCTGTTTTGCCAGCCATTCATAATACCCTTTAGGCGGTTTAAAGCCTAAGAGCTTATCGAACTCCTCATCTGAAAGCTCCGATGTCCAGTTCCTTTGGGCAATCCAGTGATACCCTTTGGCATCGATTTCCTTTTGCAGCTGGGCCACCTTCTGGTCGATCGAATCGCCGGGTGTTTGAACCTGGGCTGAAGCCAGGTTTATTCCTGCTGCCAGAAAAACCATCCAGAAAATCAACACGCCTAACTTGAAAGATTTAAACACAAAACTCCTCCTTTAGCCACCCTGGTCCAGAGATGTAAATAATTAACCACATATTATTATATAATAACTTATTTTCTATTTTCGTCAATCCCTAATTCACCCTATAATCTGGCTGTTTCTGTTTGGTATCAGAATTAATGTAGGTCAAGCATGTCCCACCAAGAGGGGGACTGCTTGACAAAATCTTCTGCAACAGCAGTGGCAACGCTACTTTTATCATCGGTATACCTTCCTAACCCTCGATGGGGGAAAATTATCGCAAAATTCCTGTTGTATTTTCTCTAGATATACGTATATTTTAACAGGACTTAAGCCACTTTCTTGGGGGCGATCGGCTTCGACGGGGATCAAGGGTAAAGGAAAGCAGGCCGAGGTACCCAGTAACCTCGTTAATCCATTGGGAACAAATCTAAATGCAAACGAATACTCGTATGCATTGGCTGCCTAATAAAAGGTAGCTCGTCTTACCTGAGCCTGCCTGTTGGTTTGGGCTAAGGCGTCGAGAAAAACAGGATAGCCTTCTTCTATCTCCTGGGGGAAGAGGGCGAAACAAAACCGGGATAGTTCCGGGTTAGACCTGCTTGTCGGTCTTTCCTGGAGCGAAGTTCCCTCCTGCCAAAAGCGGGAAGGAAGAAAGATTAAGCTAAGCCTGTAGAAGTCCTTTAGTTCTTATCTTCGGACGTGGGTTCGATTCCCACCGCCTCCATATTTACTTGCTTCCTTTCAGGCTTTATTACATGCCAGATGATAATCTTTATTCTTGAAAACTTTCTGATAACTCTTGAGCTTCTCTAAGGTTCACTTCTCACCTCCTTTTTAATTAACCAGCATAGCAGAAAGCGAAAAGGCAATCAAATCCATCTTGATTTCAATAATAGGGACATATATATTAATCTTAGAATATATCTATCCAAGAGACAAAGAAAAAAGACTTCAATGATTTTTCAAAAGGAGGATTCAAAATGTTAAGGAAATGGTTTTATCTGATTTTAGTGGCATCGGTCATTGTAGCGTTTGTGTTCTCTGCCTGTAAAAAGAAAAACCCAACCCAAAGTAATCCACCGCGGCCAATCTGGGTCACCTACAATACCTCAAACAGCGGCCTGGCCGAGTACCATGTCTTCGGAATAGCCATTGATGCCTCACGCAACAAGTGGTTTGGAACTAAGGGTGGGGTAAGTAAGTTTCGCAATATTAACCACTTCGGGCACTCTGTCACGAAAAAAGGCACGAGACTTATCTTATAGGCGCTGTCTTCAAAAAAGTTCTAAAGTTGTCCCAGACTCCCCATACTTACCAGCTCGCTTAAGAAATCTATTCACTCTTTAGTACAGGCCAGCCAATAACCCTCTTTTCTTCAAAATTTCTCAATAATTTTTAGGCTTCTCTAAGGTTCGCCTCTCACCTCCTGTTTAATCCACCAGCTTAGCAGAAGGCGAAGAGACCGTCAAATTCAGCTTGACTTCAATAACAGGAGCATATATACTGATATGAGAATATATCAAACCTAAGAACAAGGCAAAAAGAGTTAAACATTTCCTCCAAAGGAGGATTTATGATGCTAAGGAAATGGTTTAATTTGATTTTAGTAGCATTAGTCATGGCAGTGTTCGTCTTCCTTGGTTGTAGTAAGAAAAGCCCAACCAAAAGTAATCCACAGTACCCAAACTGGACCACCTACAACACCTCTAATAGCGATCTGGCTGGCAACGATGTCTCTTCCATAGTGATTGATACCTCAGGCAACAAGTGGTTTGGAACTGATGGTGGGGTGAGTAAATTTGATGGCACTAACTGGACTACCTACAACGCCTCAAACAGCGGTCTGGTTGGCGGGCTTGTCTGGGCAATAGCCATTGATTCCTCAGGGAACAAGTGGTTCGGGTCTGCTGTTGGTGTGAGTAAGTTTGATGGCACTAACTGGACCACCTACAATATCGGCTCGGTAAATGCAATAGCCATTGATGCCTCAGACAACAAGTGGTTTGGACGTGGATTTATGATGTATTTTGTGAGTAAGTTTGACGGCACTAACTGGACCACCTACGATGCCTCAAACAGCGGTCTGGCTGACGACCATGTGCTTGCAATAGCCATTGATGCCTCAGACAATAAGTGGTTTGGAACTCACGAGGGTGGTGTGAGTAAGTTTGACAACACTAACTGGACCACCTACGATACCTCAAACAGCGGTCTGGCTGACAACACTGTCCTTGCAATAACTATTGATGCTTCAGGCAACAAGTGGTTTGGAACTGCTTATGGTGGTGTGAGTAAGTTTGACGGCACTAATTGGACCACCTACAATACCTCAAACAGTGGTCTGGTTAACAACACTGTCTATGCAATAGCCATTGATGCCTCAGGTAATAAGTGGTTTGGAATTTATACTGCTGGTGTGAGTAAGTTTGACGGCACTAACTGGACCACCTACAATACCTCAAACAGTGGTCTGGCTAACAACACTGTCCATGCAATAGCCATTGATGCCTCAGGTAATAAGTGGTTTGGGACTAGTGGTGGTGGCGTGAGTAAATTTCACGAATAATTGGCCACTTTAGGCATTCTATCAGGGAAAAAAAGCATTAGACTTATCTCGTAGGCTCTGTCTTCAAAAAAGTTCTAAAGTTGTCCTAGACTCTCCATGTTTTTTATTTAGTGGACAATGAATCAGAAAGGGGTTTGATAAATCGAACCCCTACAATTGTTCTTTTGTAGGGGCTTGATTCATCAAGCCCTGGTAAAGCGTGGTTGTTGGCAATCTAATTTTTTATTGCTCTATATAATGAGCGATTGCTCCAAATTTGGAGCAATTTCCTCTCCGCGGCCCTATAGTCGGAAGGTAACAATAAAGGGTGTCAACCAGTCCTCTGGACATGGTTGACCTACTTGAGATTTTTCAGGAACGGATGTGAATTCTCATTAACTCCGATTATCTTAGCATTTCTAATATCATGAGCCAAGACTACGGAGGGTCTGGCATCTGCCAAGCCGAATCCTCTGCCTGCCAGGGTCTCCCGATAAACGATAGTGTGCAGATCGGTGAACCCTTCTGAGAATTCGACTTCCTGCCCGTCGATAGTGATTGAGCGGAATGTGGCTTTGCCTTTGCTTTTACACTCTTCCGGCAGGTCGCTTTTTTCGATTGACAAAAACCATTTCACCCTGGCATTTTCAAGCTCCATATACCCTGCAGTTCTGGTCGGTGTGGCAAGATGAACCTCAGAACCTTCTACTTTTCCAAATAGCCAGAGCAAAAGGTCAAAGAAATGAATCCCTATATTTGTGGCTAAGCCGCCGGATTTCTCGATCTGCCCTTTCCACGATACCAGGTACCAAAGACCACGGGAAGTAACATATGTGAGGATAATCTCTTTTTTGAAACTTGACTTCTCTTTTTGTAATTTCTCTTTAAGTGCAATCAGAGAAGGATGAACCCGTAACTGCAGGACCGTGTAAATCCTTTTTCCGCTCTCCTTCTCTAATTCCTGCAGAGCATCGATATTCCAGGGGTTCAACACAACCGGTTTTTCGCAGATGATATCCGCACCCACCCTCAAGGCAAAACGGCAGTGAGCATCGTGCAGATAATTAGGAGAGCAGATGCTGACGTAATGCACCCGCTGGTCCTCTCCCTGCCTGCGAAGTTTTTCAATATGCCGGTCAAATCTCTCGAACTCGGTGAAGAAGCTGACATCTGCGAAGTAACTGTCCAGAAGACCCACCGAATCATGCGGATCAACTGCTGCGACCAATCTGTTGCCTGTTTCCTTTATCGCCTTAAGATGCCTCGGCGCTACATACCCTGCTACTCCGGTAATTGCGAAATTTTTGGACATTGTCTTTCCCCGATTATATCTCTTTTATTTATCGACTGAATTACCCTTCATCTTACTTTTCGACAGAGATAATAAACGCCTGGCGAACCAGATTGTCAAATGGAAAAGTTCTCATAGCGTCATTCTGAGTCCCGATGTACCGGGACGAAGAATCCGCCACACAGTACGTAGGGGTTCAAAATTTTGAACCCCTACAAAAACTTCATCCCCTACGGGGATTCAGAATGAGACGAGAGCCTTTTCCTGTTACGAGCAACGGTATGTCAGACATTCCTGTCTGACATAATGAACAGACAAAAATGTCTGTTCTACCGTTTTGGTCAACTTTATCTTGACAATCCCTTTTAGAAACAATAACATATTCACACATAAAAACCTTTTTTCAGGGAGGGAAAGATGAATCACAAAAAAGTTGTTCTGACAGCTTTAATTTTACTTTCGTGCGCTACTCTTTCGAACGCCCAGGAACTTAAATCTTATCCCTGCCACACTTATTCTATCGTTGCACGAGATAGTGTAACAGGTGAGATGGGGGTTGCGGTTCAGTCTCATTATTTCTCAGTTGGACCTGTGGTTCCCTGGGCTAAGGCAGGAGTGGGTGCGGTGGCTACCCAGTCTTTAGTGGATGTAACCTACGGTCCTTTAGGATTAGATTTGATGAGAGCTGGCAGAACTGCCCAGGATGCCCTGAAAGCTCTGCTTGCCGGAGATAAGAATAATGCCGTTCGCCAGGTGGCAATGATTGATGCGTCTGGAAACGTGGCAGCTCATACCGGTGATAAATGCATTCCAGCTGCTGGGCATATTGTTGGAAAAAACTATTCAGTTCAAGCCAACCTGATGCTGAATGACAAAGTCTGGCCTGCAATGTCCAAAGCCTTTGAGAATACCAAAGGGAGTTTAACTGAAAGGATGCTTGCAGCCTTAGATGCTGCTCAGGCAGAAGGCGGAGACATAAGAGGAAAGCAGTCTGCGGCGATTTTGATCGTCAAAGGAAAATCGACTGGGAAGCCCTGGCAGGACAAAGTCCTGGATTTAAGAGTGGAGGATAATCCTGAGCCTTTAAAGGAGCTAAGAAGGTTGGTAAAGATAGCAGAAGCATATCATCATTCAGACTTGGGTGACCTGGCTCTGGAAAAGAAAGACCTCAAGACTGCGTTGAAAGAATATGCTGAGGCAAAAAGATTATATCCGGAAAGTATCGAGCTTAAATTCTGGGAAGCAACTGCTCTGGTAAACAACGGGCGAGTAAAAGAATCTCTCCCCATTTTTAAGGAAATCTTTGAAAAAGAGCCGATCTGGAAAGAGTTAGTCAAAAGGCTGCCTTCGGTTGATCTACTGCCAAAAGATGAAAAGGTACTTAAAAGGATTCTGGAAGTGACTAAATAAGCTGGTAGCAGGTAGTTTGTAGCTTTTAAAAATAAAAAAGGATCGAGAATATGAGAAATCTGTTTCAATTTTTCATAATTTCAATTTCCCTTGTAATCCTAAACTCAAATTCACCTGCTCAGATCAATAGAACCTGGTTTGTGGATGACCTAAAAGACAAGAAGATCGGAATCGGGTCAAGGCAGGAGCCGCTCAGGGATTTGCAGAATGCATTTGATCAGGCAAAAGATGGGGATACAATTTTTATCTTTCAGGGAACTTATGAGGCAAAATCTGAAGAATATGTAGAAGAGCTATGCGGTAACTGCCAGGAACACAAGACCAAGGTAAATGCTACCAGAGGTTTTCTAATTCAGAGCAAAGGTTTGAACATAATCGGCAGTGGAAAAGATAACACCATCTTGGTCACTAAGGCCGGATATGGAGTTTTATTTGAACACAGCCGGAATTCATTTATCACTGAACTTAAAATAACCGGTGGAAAAAGAGACCCGGATGGGAATGCCACCGATGCCGGGATTGTCACCAAATTCAGCACTGTTACAGTTGAATACGTGGAGATATCAGATAACATTCATCGACTTGAGAATGTTGTGGTCGGGATAGGCGGCGTATTCGGAAGAGAGAATTCGGAAATATCTATTTTGAATAACCGGATTCAGAACAACGGCTGGGATGGTGTGGCATTATACCGGGGAGCAACTGCCTATATCGCGGATAACGTCATCTGCGACGGCAGGGGTGCCGGAATCGGGATAACCTGGGATGCTGTAGCGACGGTTTACCGAAATGAGATCTCCGGCTACTGGAAAGGAATCGGAACCTTTGGAAATTCCAGGGCAGTGGTGAGAAACAATCTGGTGCACGAAAATCTGGGCTGGGGAATTATTGCTACTGGAACCTCTTATATGGATGCTTCGAATAATGTCATCACCAGAAACGGTAACTGCGGCTTTGCAGTCTGGAGCGCAGAATGCAAAGGGGTCTGCACGAACAACATAATCACCGAAAACGGCTGGAGAAAAGAATGGGTCTGCCCCTGCGTGGGAATCTGGGCAACAGATATAAATCCAAACTTTCCAGTAACCTACAATGACGTTTGGAACAACAGCGCGGGTAATTACAAAGATATACCAGACCAGACAGAGCAAAACGGAAATTTATCAGTTGATCCTCTTTTTGAAAGCCAGACGGATTTTCATTTGAAACCCGGTTCTCCTTTGATAGACAAAGGCAATCCTCTTCTGACAGACCCGGATGGTAGCATAAGCGACCCCGGATTGTATGGAGGACCAAATGCCCGAAGATAGCTGTAGGGACAATTCATGAATTGCCCCTACCCCCAGTGCTTGCCAGGTCCCCTGACCTGGCAAGTTTATTTCCGTCGGGTCAGGGGACTCGACGGGCACATTTTACTTGATTTATTCAGCTTTGGGTTCGATAAATCGAACCCCTACATGTCGAATTCATAGGGGCTTGATTTATCAAGTCTTGTGTAGATAATGAATTTTCCAAAACCAAAAAAATTCAAATGGCGATATATCTTTTCAGCTTTGCTTTTAATTTTTGTTCTTATTTTTCTTTTAGAGTATCTAACCTTGCCAGATGTAAAATATCTTCAAAAAGAAAATCCTGAGACCACTTCCTTAATCCAGATAAGGGACAAAGAATATGAAAAAGAAGGCAAAAAGCCCAGGGAATATCGCATCTGGGTGCCTTATAGCCAGGTTTCTCTGTATCTAAAAAAAGCTATTTTAGTAAGTGAGGACATAAATTTCTTCACACACAGCGGAATAGATCTGCAGGAGATGAAAGAATCTTTAAAGATCGACTGGAAAAAGAAAAAGTTTTCCAGAGGTGCATCTACCATCACCCAGCAATTGGCTAAAAACCTGTACCTTTCACCTTCTAAAAACCCTTTGAGAAAGTTAAAGGAAATCCTTATCGCCTTCAAATTGGAAAAGGCACTGAGCAAAAGAAGAATCTTTGAACTTTATTTGAATTTAGTCGAATGGGGAGACGGAATCTACGGCTGTGAGGTGGCTTCCAGATACTATTTTGGAAAATCATCATCAGACCTTACGCCGGATGAGGCAATCTGTCTTGCAACCTCCTTACCTTTTCCCAGAAAATATCCGCCAACCTCAGATGCCAGAAGATTTGAAAGAAGAAGAAAAATAATCTTAAACCGGATGCTAAAATACGGATTCTTAACCTTAGAGGAATATGAAGCACCTTTAAATCCGCAAGTCGAGGAACCCAAAGATTCAGTTTGATAAATCGTAGCGCGACACTTCCTTCTACACTTCTCAGGACGGTGAGTTTATCGAACCGTGTGGCCGTACGTTGTTTTTCAATCGGACAGGGACAAGCCCTGTCCCTACAAGCTACAAGCTGGAATGTCAACCTTCAGGTTGACCAATGGTAAAGCTAAAGCTTTACACTCCAGTGTATCGTCACTTACGATGCAGCCCATAATGAATAAACCGTTGACAAAAAAGAATCCAGAAACTATTTTTGGGAAAACACTGAACCTTAGAATGAACTTCAGGGAGAAAAGATGCGTTCTTTAAGGGTAGGGATGGCGCAGATAAACTGCACAGTTGGTGATTTACAAGGGAATACTAACAAAATAATCCAATACCTGGACAAAGCCAAGAAGATGGGAGTTGAGCTGGTATGCTTTCCGGAGCTTTCCATCACCGGCTATCCGCCTGAGGACTTGCTGCTCAAACCACAATTCATCGAAGACAATATCAAAGCTTTAAAGAAGATAATCCCGAAGACTGGCGGTCTGACTGTGATTGTCGGATTTGTGGATAAAAACGGAGAGGTATACAATGCGGCAGCCGTAATTCACAATAAGAAACTGGTGGACGTTTATTATAAAAGCAACCTGCCCAATTATGGGGTGTTTGACGAATATCGCTATTTCCAGCCAGGGGAGAAATTCTCTGTTTATCAGATAGGCGATTTTGTCTTTGGGGTTAATGTCTGCGAGGATATCTGGTATCCAGAAGGTCCGGCAAAAGCTCAGGCTTTAATCGGCGAAGCTGAACTGATAGTGAATATCAACGCTTCACCTTATCATATGGATAAGTGGAAAGAAAGAGAGAAGATGCTTTCCACCCGGGCGAGCGATAACCGGGTTTTCATTTTGTATAATAACCTGGTTGGCGGACAGGATGAGCTGGTTTTTGATGGAATGGGGATGATCTTTGACCCTGAAGGTAAAACTTTATACCGTGGCAAACAGTTTGAAGAGGATTTCATAATAGCAGACCTGGACTTAGATGAGGTTTTCAGGGCAAGGTTGCATGACCCAAAGTGGAAAACGGAAAGAGAGAAACTCAAATCTGAAATCGTCAACAGAATAATCGTCACAAAAAGAATTCTTAAGAGAAGAAAACCGAAGATAAAAAGGATAAATCCGGAACCTCTCTCGCCTCTGGCTGAAGTCTATCAGGCTCTGGTTTTAGGTACAAAAGATTATTTGAATAAAAATGGATTTACCAAAGCAGTTCTGGGTTTGAGTGGAGGAATAGACTCTGCCCTGGTAGCCGTGATCGCCAAAGATGCCTTAGGTAAAGAAAATGTTATTTCTGTTTTTATGCCCTCTGAGTTTACTTCTAAAAGAAGTTTTTTGGATGCTAAAAAATTAGCCCGGAATTTAGGGATGAATTTTATCGATCTTTCTATCCAGAAAATTCTGGAGACCTATATCTTGACTTTGTCTTCAGAATTCAAAGGTAAAAAGCCGGACGTAACTGAGGAAAACCTTCAGGCAAGGATCAGGGGAAATCTTTTGATGGCTCTTTCCAACAAATTCGGCTGGCTGGTATTGACTACCGGAAATAAAAGCGAATTAGCTGCAGGATATTCTACTCTGTATGGAGACATGGTTGGCGGCTTCGTCGTTCTGAAAGATATTCCCAAGACTTTAGTTTATAAGTTAGCCAGACATATAAATTCTCTGGAGAGAAAAGAGCTTATCCCTGAAGATATTTTGAAAAGGGAGCCTACGGCCGAGCTTAAACCTGGGCAAAAGGACACTGACACTCTTCCTCCTTACCCGGTTTTAGACCCGATTTTAAAATATTATGTGGAGGAAGACAAGGGGTTCAAAGAGATAAAGGATTTAGGTTTTGATGAGGACACGATAATCAAAGTTATGCAGATGGTGGACAGAAGCGAATATAAAAGAAGACAGGCGCCCCCTGGCATAAAGATAACTGCCAGAGCCTTTGGAAAAGATCGCAGATTGCCAATCACCAATAAATATAAAGAGTTCTAAGATGTCTGAGAAGTTAAGGCCGATTTTAGAGATAGCTGAAGATCTCGGCTTAAAAGAGGATGAGTTAGAGCTGGACGGTAAGTATATTGCCAAAGTGTCTTTCAAGGTCTTAGACAGATTAAAAGAAAGAAAAAACGGGAAGTATATTTTCGTCACAGCTATCACCCCTACCCCGGCCGGAGAGGGGAAAACAGTTACTGCTATCGGTCTCTCTCAAGCATTGAATAGAATCGGTAAAAAAACTATCTGCACTCTGAGGCAGCCATCTATGGGACCGTTATTTGGACTTAAAGGAGGTGCAACTGGAGGAGGAAAAGCTCAGGTTCTTCCCAAAGAAGAGATAAATCTTCACTTTACTGGTGATTTTCATGCGGTCGGATACGCGCACAATCTCCTCTCCGCTATTCTGGATACTCATCTGCAAAAAGGGAACAAATTGTGCCTGGACATATCTGAGATTTTCTGGCCCAGGGTTGTGGATATTGATGACCGGGCTTTAAGGCATATAATCATTGGCTTAGGCGGTAAAGCTGATGGAATTCCCAGAGAATCTTATTTTGACATAACCCCAGCCAGTGAGGTTATGTCGATCCTGTCCTTGTCAGTTGATCTGGAGGATTTGAAAAAAAGGCTTTCCAGGATAACTGTGGGCATAGACCAGAGTAAGAAGATGATAATAGCTGAGGATTTGAAATCTCCTGGCGCGATGGCTGCGGTTTTAAAAAAGGCTTTTAATCCCAATTTAGTCCAGACCTCAGAAGGAACACCTGCCTTCATTCACAGTGGACCTTTTGCCAATATATCTCACGGTAACTCCTCTGTTATAGCTGACCTTATATCTTTAAAGCTTTCAGACTACGTGGTGACTGAATCAGGTTTTGGTGCTGACTGCGGAGCAGAAAAACTGATGGATATCAAATGCCGCGAAAGTGGCCTTACTCCTGATTTAGCAGTTCTGGTTGCAACTGTGAAAAGCCTGATGATGCACGGGATAGGCATCTATGATAAGAAAGCAATTGATCAGGAGAACCTCGAAATACTGGAAAAAGGGTGCGGAAACCTGCAAAAACATATTGAGAATCTCAAACTTTTCGGACTTCCGGTCCTGGTGGCTATAAACCGTTTTCCTGAGGACAGCGAAGCTGAGCTTTCGCTTTTAAAGGAAAAATCGATCCAGTCAGGAGCAGATGATGTGGCAGTGGCAGAGATATTCGACAAAGGCGGAGAAGGTGGAATAGAGTTGGCAGAAAAGGCTATTAAATTGTGCCAGAGAGGGTGCTGTTTCAAATTCCTGTACGAAGGAGGAGGAATAAAGGAAAAAATCGAGACCATCGCTAAAAAAATCTACGGAGCAGGCGAGGTGCTTTACTTCCCCTTAGCTGAAAAAAAGATAGACCTTTTCAAATCCTGGGGATTAGATTTTTTACCAATGTGCATAGCCAAGACCCCTTACTCTTTTTCCCATGACCCCAAGCTCAAAGGAAGACCGGAGAATTTTCGTCTTCCCATTGAGGATTTAAGACCTGCAACCGGTGCGGGTTACCTTTATGCCTTAGCCGGTGAGATTATGACTATGCCAGGACTCCCCACCAATCCGGCTGCTTTCAATTTCAACTTAGACAAGGATGGAAACATAACCGGGCTAACTTAGAAAGGAGCAAAGATGGAAAAACTATTAGATATACTCTCCAATGCCATGCAGGTGGAAATAGATGGTTATCATTTCTACAAATTAGCTTCAGAGAAAACTGCAGACCAGAAGGGAAAGGAGGTCTTCTCATCTCTGGCAGAGGACGAGAAGAAGCATTATCAGATTTTAAAAGGGCAGTATGAGAAGGTCAGAAAAACCGGAGGAATAGAATTCAAGGATAAAAAAGTTGAATTCTTCAAATCGGAAAGCCCCAGCCCGATCTTCTCTGAGGATTTCAAAAAAAGGATCAAAGATATGCACTTTGAGATGTCAGCCCTATCCATCGGAGCCCTCCTGGAGAAAAACTCGATCGAATTTTATCGAAAATCTGCAGAAGAAAGCAGAAATGAGGAGGTCAAAAACCTTTTCTCCTATTTAGTGCAATGGGAACAGGAGCATCTTAAAGCGCTGATTACACAACAGCAATATCTTAAAGAGGCTTACTGGCAGGATGCCAGATTCTTTCCGGATATTTAGAAAACTTGTTTAGGAAGATCATAATTCATTCAAAGGAAGGGAGGAAAAAAATGCCAATAAAGCCAGGAGAGAAAGCCCCGAATTTCGTTTTAAAGGGGCATGATGATAAGGAATACAAGTTATCAGATTTCAAAGGGAAAAACGTGGTCTTAGCCTTTTATGTGGCGGATTTTAGTCCGGTCTGCTCAAAGGAGAATACCTGTTTTGTCAACGACTTGAAAAGATTTGAGAATCTGAATGCCCAGGTCTTCGGAATAAGCGTTGACAATATCTGGTCACACAAGGCTTTTGCGGAGAAGCTCCAGATAAAATATCCTCTATTGTCCGATTTCCACCCCAAAGGGGCAGTTGCCTCCAAGTACGGCTTATATCTGTCTGATCTGGGGATAACTAACCGGGCTACGGTGATTATTGATAAAGAAGGGATCGTTCGGTACGTCCAGGTTTATGATATCCCCCAGCAAAGAGAGAACAGCGAGCTTTTGAAAGTTTTAGAGGATTTAAAGTAGCCTATCTTTTAAGATTTTTGATATTTTATGTGGTCGTCAGGTCCCCCGACCCGGCGGAAAACTTGAATAAACTACCTTTGAAAATCAGGAATACGTTTTAGAACCTCGTCAATCTGCTGAACCTTGAAGGGCTTCAAAAGAAATCCGTCAGGTCTGGGTTCCTCTTCCGGATTAAATTCTGCTTCGTAGCCGGTTATAAGAACTACTGGAAGTTTAGGGAAATTCTGCTTCACAGTCTTTAAGAGTTCTTTCCCATCTATCTTAGGCATCATCAAATCAGTTATCACCAGGTCAAAGGCCTCGTCTTTTAAAATATCTAAAGCCTCTTGCCCATCTTTTGCTTTTTCACTCTTGAGGTCAAAACATTGCAACAGAATATCCGCCAGAAGACTGGACATATTGGGATTATCTTCTACGATCAGAACTTTCTTGTTTTTAAAACCATGGCTCATATACTGCCCATCCCTCCCAAAATGATCGAGTAAAACTTAATTTAATACTATTATCGGCTGGAGAATAGTTTTCCTCAATAAAAGAGGACAGGTTTTTGAAACCTGTCCTCTTTTTATTTCCAATATACGGTAGCAGCAACCTTCAGGTTGCGTTACTCTTTAGTCTTTATTTCTATGGTTACCAAAAATAGGTTCCTTTTCTATTCGAAAAGATTTTCTTTTTTTATTTCCTCTGATATCACCCGGTACAGCTCTTTTGCTTCCTCTTTTCTCAAGTTCTTTGGGGGTAGCTTCAAGACCTCCAGTTCAATCTTTCTCTGAGTTAGGTTCAGAACTATCCTCTGCCCGGGTTTAACTTCTTTTCCCGGTTTTGTTTTAATCCCGTCCAAAAAAACAAGACCCTTATCGCAGGCTAATTTCGCCTGAGTTCTTCTTTTTATGAACCTGGATTCAGAAAGAAACTGGTCTATACGCAAGTTTAATTTATATCCTCACCTCCACGTAAGTCCTCTCTTTAAGAGTATCTATCCATTTCATAATCTCATTGCTTGCCTTTTTTCTCTTGGCTATCTCCTTGATAGTATCGTAGTCCTCCTCCAGGCTCAACTTCCTCTGCTTTTTCTTGTCAAGCACCTTGAGGACATACACGCCGTCCTCGGCAGTGACAGGGGGGATTATCTGACCGATCTCTGTCTGGGAGATCTTATCCTTTAACTCTGGAGGAAGCTGGGCCAAAGGTAACCAGTCCAGTTCTCCTCCTTTTTTCTTGGAGTCCTCATCCTGAGAATAATCTTTGACCATCTGGACAAAATCGGCCCCGTTTTTAAGTCTCTGATATAAGGAATCAGCCAGACTCAAAACCCTGGCCGAATCAGCCGGGGAGGGCTGGATTTTGATCAGGATATGATGAACATGTATCTGGTCATCCTTTTTTTCATCTAACTTGATTATGTGAAAGCCCAGGGTGGTCTGCACTACCTCGCTTATCTCACCCGGATTTAAGGAAAACGCCTTCTCCTCAAATTCCGGCAGTATCTCACCTTTTTTCAGAAAACCTAAATTCCCACCCTCTTTAGAGCTAGGATCTTCAGAGTATTTTTTTGCCAGCTCAGAAAAATCCTCTCCGGCTTTAGCCTTTTGTGCAAGAGTCTGAGTAAAACTCTTCAGGGAATCTTTGGTATTCTGGCTGGGCTCTATCTTGAAAAAAATCTGGCTCAGTTTGGCAGACTCAGACTGTTCAGGCAGACTGTCCTTAAAGATATCGTAGAATTCCTTGACCTCGCGTGAGGAGATATTCACCTTGGACAACCTGGAGGAGATCAGCTTGTCCCTTAAAAGCTGCTCCTGGATTTGCCCCCGATACGTTCTTCTGAGTTCGGCTTCGGTAAGCCCCTCAGTTTTCAGCTCCCTCTGGAAGGCTTCATCATTGGGGAACTGGCTTTTGATCTTGCTTAACTGGCTCTCCAGAGTCTGGTCTATCTCCTTATCGCTAACTTTCAAAAGCGTATCCTTTTGCGCCTGGATCAGAAGAAGCCGGTCGTTTATCATCTGGTCCAGCAGGTTTTTTTTCAATTGGTCTAATTCCTGCACAGAGCTGATCTTCTGCCCGGTCTGGGTCAGATAGATTTCCAATTGAAGCTTAAGTTCTGAATTCAAGATGATCTCTTTCCCCACCACAGCCACAACATAATCCAAAGTATCCTGAGCCAGAACAGGCAGGGGGAACGAAAGCAGGAACAAGCCGAGGAAAAATATGCTCTTTATTATCTTCATTTTCTTGCTCTTACCGGGTGACCTAGGAGTCTGCAGCCCACCCTAATTTCTCTATCTTTGTTTTTTTCTTCAATTCTCCCAGCAGGCTGGAGATTGCCTGGCTCCTTTTCTCCTGGAGCAGCTGGTTCATCAGGGCCGCTTTGATCTCATCGAAATCCCGGATGCTTCCCTTCGGTTTTCTGTCTGTGACCTTCAGAATATGGTAGCCCATTGCGGTCTTGAAAGACAGGGAGACCATACCGGTTTGAAGTCCCGAGGCGACCCTGGCTACGACCGGGTCAGTATTGGAGAGATTGAAATAGCCGATATCTCCGCCGATATTTCTGGTGAGCGAGTCTAAGGACAATTCCCGGGCTAAAAGCTTGAATTCCTCACCTTTTTTCAAACGGGCAGAAGCTAAATCCGCCTGGGCCTGGCTGGAGAAAAGAATATGGCTGGCCCTGATTTCCTCCTGTTCCCTTTTGAAAAAATCTTTATTCTGCTGGTAAAATTTTCTGGCATCATCCTCTGAGATCTGGACATTCTTGACTATATGATCGTTCAGCAAGCTCAAAACCGTTATATCTTTGGCTGCCTGCTTAGCCCGTATCTGCACCTCAGGAAGTTTATCCAGACCTCTTTTTTTAGCTTCTTCATACAAAAGCTGATTATCGATCCAGCGATTCAGGTATTCCAGTTTAGCTCCAGGAAGGATGCTGTCTCCATAGGCTAAGGAGAGCTCAGCCCTTATCTCTTCCTCAGTTAATTCCTCTCCGTTCACTTTAGCCAGAACTTTCCCTGCTTGAACCTGGTTTGAGCTCTTGCATCCGGGAATGCTCAAAAGCCAGACGGAGAATATCAGTAGAAGGTAAGTTCTCATCCCTTTTTCTCCTCAGGAAGCTCCTTTTCCACCATCTTAACTACAGCCTGAAGCCCGCTCTGGTCGATTTTGATCTGGGTCTTTGACCGAGCTTGAGCTAGCCACTGTTGATACGCAGCATTTCTCTTCTCGTAGGTGGCGGCACTCTGCATCTCCGGCTCCATTTCCTTTAGGGTTTTCTGTCTCTGTTCAGATTTCTCCACCAGCTTTATGACCGAATAACCTTCGCCTACCGGGCTTTGCAGCAGATGAATCGGGCCACCAAGCTGTCCCTTCTTGAGCTGGAATGCTGCGTCGAAAAGCTCCGGGTAGTTGCTTTTAGCAATAAATCCAAGGTCGCCACCGTTTTTCTTGGCATAGGTCCGGATGGTATTCTCCTGGGCCAGCTTTTTAAAATCGGCTCCTGCCCGAAGCTGTTTTAACATCTTTTGAGCCTCCTCTTCGGTTTTGACCATAATCTCCAGGACGTGCGCCTGAGCCGGAGCGATATATTTATCTTTATTTCTTTCATAGAAAAGCTCCAGATCAGTTGAATCCACAGTCAAGTCTTTCCAGATCACTTCTTTCCTGTATTTATCCGCCATCGCCCCTTCTTTTATTTGATTCAACCTGTCTTTGTATTCTTTGCTTTTATCTATCCCTTCCTTCAAGGCTTCCTTCTTCAAAAACTCCTGAGCGAGAAGATAATTGAAAACCGTGTTTTTAAGATTATCCTCGTCCGTCAGAGGCGGCCTCTGGTAATAAGGCAGACGATTATAGAACTGGAGAAAATCATCCACTTTCAGCACTCCACCTTTATACTTCAGAACCGGCAAAGACCTCTCCTCTTCTGTGAGCTGACCGGGGTCGATATTTGCCATCTGAGGTTGTGTTCGCAGGGTATCTTTGGCAGCCAACTCCCTGGCTTTTTCCTCTAACTTCTTTAAAGTCGGGCTGACCATCTGAAGATCTGACTTCTCCATTAGATCGTAGACATAGGTTAAGGCTGCCTCCTGCTGCCTCATCATCTGCAGGCTCATTTTCAACCGGTCCTTTTCCTCGGCAAACGGTTTTTGCTCCTCTTTTTTTCTCTCCTCCAGTTTTATCACGTGCCATCCGGCAATGGTCTTGACCGGATGGGAAATCTCATTGGGTTTTAACTTGAAAGCCGCCTCTTTAAATGGACCTAAACCGAGTAAGGCATTCCAGGTGATAAAACCCAGGTCACCACCCTTTTCTTTGGTGCCTGGATCAATAGATTTCTCCTTGGCTAAAGAGTCGAAATTTGCCCCGCCTTTAAGGGCCTGGTAGATCTGGTCAGCCTCTTTTTTTGTCTTGACCAGAATGTGTCTTACCTTGATCCTCTCCCCTAATTTCTTGTAGAAATCCCCAACGTCTTTATCCGTGACCTTGGCTTTGCTTAAAACCTCTTTCTGGAAAAGTTGATTTAACAGAAGCTTATCCTTTTCCTGATCCAGCCGGCTTATTATCTGAGGGTCCTTATCAAAACCTTTTTCGTAAGCTGCCTGAATCTGAAGTTTTCCGTCGATTTCCTGGTCCACAAATTGCTTTACCTGTTCCGGCAGGGGGAGATTCGACTCTAACTGTATCTGCGACCCCTTTTTCATAGCCACAAAATCATTGGCTACCCTTCCCACGGTGATTTTATCCTTTCCCACCTGTGCCACCATCTGGTCTTGTTTTGATCCACAGCCGTTTCCCCACACCAGCCCAAGTACCACCAGGGCTAATACTGCAATTCTCTTTCTCACCGATTCCTCCTTATTAGGGTTAAGTTCGATTCATTTAAAATGCCAATATAAATTATTCTACAATTTTTGCAAGACCTTTTTTGCCTGCCCCAGGCGATTTTCGGTCGAATTTAAAGATAGTTCCATTTTCAAATTCTCCTCCGCGAAAAATTCCATCGGGTAAGTAAGTCCTTCCCGGTATTTCCTGATCTCTTCTTTCCCCACCTTTTTGCTTTGATCGAATTCTATCTTCAACCGATCCCCTCTTAAGGAAAGTTTGGAGATCTCCTTTGCCTGACATAAGAGTTTAATCTCCGATACCTCCAGAAGCTCTTCTGCTTCTTTAGGCATAGACCCGAACCTGTCCCTAAGTTCTATCTTCAACTCCTCGATATCCTCGTTCCTTTTGACCTCTGAGAGCTTTTTATAGATCTCCATCCTCTGCTGGCTATCCGCTATATACTGCTGGGGAATGAAAAGATCTAAATCTATCTCTAATTTCGTCTCTTTGACTTTCTTGATCTCTTCTCCCTTTATCTCCCTTACCGCCTCTTCTAAAAGCTGGCAGTACAGGTCAAAACCGATTTCCTCTATGAAACCGTGTTGCTGGGGACCTAAAATATTTCCTGCTCCCCTGATCTCCAGGTCTCGTAAAGCTAAATAGAAGCCTGAGCCTAACTGGGTATACTGCTGAATAGCAGAAAGTCTTTTCCGGGCTTGAGGGGTCAGGTCCCC
>Ga0315277_10002752_pt1 | contig 24234 bp, 28 predicted proteins | sample YL17G05_15_MG_FD_203695 | JGI IMG/M metagenome (GOLD analysis project Ga0315277, IMG submission 203695) | Sediment microbial communities from Yellowstone Lake, YNP, Wyoming, USA - YL17G05_15 | ecosystem: Environmental > Aquatic > Freshwater > Lake > Sediment | place: USA: Wyoming | collected... | reverse complement strand
GTTTTAAAATATGGCACATTGGGCTTAACCTTTATTAACCAATTGCTCTCTTCTTTCCGCCAATTTTTTGCACTAACCAATAAATTAACGAATAATTGAATAACTATATTATAAGCTAATAGAAGTGTATTAGCTGCCTGCAAATAAATAAAACCTATCATGCCAAAAGAATACATAAAATGATCAACCACTGTATCCAAAAAACCACCCTTATCATCAGTGGCATTCAAATAGCGTGCCAGCGACCCATCAAAAAGATCTAAAATCCAAAAAATTGAATAAAAAATTAAAACGCCCCAAAGATTATTTAGATAAAAATAATAAGCAATGGGAAAAATAAAAAGCAAACGAAAAGCCGTAATTTGATTAGGAGTTATTTTTAAATCAGCCAGTAATTTTAAAATAGGCAGGAAATATTTTGCCCGCCATTTGTAAGTAATTTCTCTAAATGCTGTATATTTTTTTTCAAACCACATAATTTTACCAAGCAACTTTTTTAATTTTTAATTTATAACCCAACCAGTTGGCAACTAAAGGCAATAAAGGCGAGATTATTACAATCAGTAAAAAAATATACCAGGGCGGCAAATAAACAAACAGAATTAAAATCAACGCGCCCAGAAAATCCAATTGGTCCCAGGGAAACCATTTTTCGCCGGGTTTAAGATTCGCTCTTCTTTTGAAAAAACTTTTAACCGCATCGCCCAAAATCACGCCCAACCCAAATAAAAATCCATAACTGATTTGATCAATCGCCTGATAATCAAACAAACTTAAATTTTTAAAAAAATTAAAATTATAAAGATAGGCCTGAAGATAAATTATTGCTAGAGCAACTATAAGCCCAGCGATTAGCCCCCGCCAAGTTTTATTTTTGCCTAAAATTTCCTTGCCTTTTATTTTCAGATTACAATCCAAAGGATAAGCCAATTTATTGCCAAAAATTTTCGTGGCAAAAACCGGCGCCATATTAGCCAAATACGCTGGCAGCATGAAATAGAGCGCTTGAAGTATAATCATAAAGAAATTATAGCAAAAAAGTTGATTTATGGCGATACTTAAACAAAAAAATCAGCTTTCCAGCCGAATTTTTAAAATGCGCACCCAGAAGGACTTGAACCCTCAACCTCTTGGTCCGAAGCCAAGCGCTCTATCCAGTTGAGCTATGGGTGCAATTTCTTAAAGTTTAACAAAAAAGTATTTAAATTTCAAGCTCTAACCTAACCTTGAAAAAATTATTAAATTAAGATAGAATAATTTTATAATTGGGAACTTTTGGGTCGGTAGCTCAGTTGGTAGAGCAGTTGCCTCTTAAGCAATTGGTCCTGGGTTCGAGTCCCAGCCGACCCACTATGAAAATAACAATTTGTGGCTCCATGCATTTTGCCAAAGAAATGCTGGAAGTGCAAAAATTACTTGAAGAACTTGGCCATGAAGCAATTATTCCCTTGGATACCCATGACTGCTTAAAAAATCCAGAATTAAATTCCAACCTTGAGTGGGGTATGAATTTAAACATTGATAAAGACCACTTTAATAAAATTGAATCAAGCGATGCAATTTTAGTTTTAAATTATCCGAAAAATAATATTAAGGGCTATATTGGCGGGTCAAGTCTAATGGAAATTGCTGTTGCCAGACACTTTGATAAGAAAATTTTCATTCTCCATGACTTGCCAAACGAAGATCAAGTCAGATATGCCTTAGAAATTAAAGTTACTCGGCCAATTATTTTGAACGGCGATATTTCCAATATAAATAATTATTCTTAATACTTAATTCTTAATTCTAAATACTATGGCCAAAGGTAAAAAAATTTCTACTGGCGTCAAACTGCCTAAATTAAAATGGCGCACCAAAAAAATGAAGAAATAAAAAATTCCGCTCTTGAATTGGGCGGGTTTTTTATTTATAGTAATTAATATGGAATACGATTTTCATTACACAACAAATCTCTGCTATTTGCTTAATGACAAAAATCAAGTGCTTTTGATTATGAAGAAAAAGGGTTTTGGCCAAGGCAGGTGGAACGGCCCTGGTGGTAAAATTAAAGAAAATGAATCATTAGAACAAGCAGTAATTCGCGAAGTTGAGGAAGAAACTGGTTATCAACCGTTAAATCCGATAAATCTTGGCTTTATTGAATTTATCTGGCCGCACAAACCAGAAAATAACCAACGCTGCCATATTTTTTTAACCAAGGAATTTGGAGGTGAATTAAAAGAATCAGAAGAAAGCTTGCCCCAGTGGTGGGAGATTGAAAAAATTCCTTTTGACGATATGTGGCCAGATGATATTTACTGGTTAAAAGACGCCCTGGCGGGCAAAGAAACCAAATACAGATTTTTCTTTGATGAAAATAATGGATATCTTAACCACGAAATAATAACCACGAAATAACACGAAATTTAGTGCTTTTTGTGATAATATTTTCGTGGTTCATCAATCATATGAATATAGAATACGAAGCCACTTTTACTCAAATCAACAAAGACCAAATGCGCCAAAAGTTGAGAAATCTTGGCGCCAAACTTATTAAACCTGAATTTTTAATGAAACGGGTAGTTTTTCATCCGCCCCAGGAAATCAAAGATGGCTGGATGCGAGTGCGCGATGAGGGCGATAAAATTACTTTAAGCTTAAAAATAATTACTGGCAAAAAAATCACTGACCAAAAAGAAATTGAATTAATCATTAATGACTTTAATGAGGGCTGTAAATTTCTTGAAGCCATTGGCGCCAGAAAAAAGTCCTATCAGGAAACCAAAAGAGAACACTGGCATTATGATGGCATTGAAATAACCATTGATACCTGGCCAGGTTTAAATCCATTTGTAGAAATTGAAGGAAAAAATGAAGAAGAAGTAAAAAAGATGGCTAAAAAATTGGGTTTTAACTGGCAAGATGCCCTTTTTTGTGCGACTGATGAAATCTATGAAAAAGAATTAGGCATTCCCAAAGAAATAATTAACCAACATACTCCAGAAATTACTTTTAAAAATCCGCCCAAGGCCAGGAAATAAAAAAAGACAAACCTTCAATCGTTACAGGAGACTTTAGTCTCCATACGAGGACTAAAGTCCTCTATAAAATTAAGAGTTTGTCTTTTTTATTTAATGTTATTCCCAATTTTTCACATGTAAAGCTTCTGCTGCTGCCTGAACCTGCGCTTCTTGTTTACTTGTGCCTTCGCCTTTGGCAACCAATTCTTTTTTTAAAAACACTCCCACCACAAAATGCTTGGCATGATCAGGGCCTGATTCTTCCAAAACTTTGTAAGTAGGCGTCACGCCAACTCTTTCCTGGCTAATTTCCTGAAAACGACTTTTGGGATCCTGATAAAGTTTGTGTTCTAAAATATAAGGCAATTTGATAATGATTTTCTCATCAACAAATTTATGGGCAGCTTCATAATCTTTATCCAAATAAATCGCGCCAATAATTGCTTCCATGGCATTGGCCAAAATATATTGCCGGGCCTTGGAATTTTTATCCTGGGCTTCGCCTTTGCTTAAATAAAGAAAATCCTCAATATCTAAGGATTTAGCAATATCCGAGAGAATAATGGCATTGACCAAAGAGGCGCGCCAATTGGTCAATTCACCTTCGGGATTTGGGTATTTTTTATAAAGATATTCGGTCACCACTAATTCCAAAACCGCATCGCCTAAAAATTCCAAACGTTCATTATGCGGCAATTCAAATTCTGGATGTTCATTTAAATATGAACGATGAACCACGGCTTGCTTGAGCAAATCTTTGTTTTTAAATTTTACGCCTAATTTTTTTTCAAGTTTAGGAAATTCTTTCATAAATATTAGCTCCGGGCTTTGGGCAAAGAGCTATGGGCTTAGTATTTTTTGCTCTAAGCTCAAAGCTCAAGGCTCAACGCTATTAATTATTTAATTATTCTTTAATTTGTCCTTTTTCCTCCATCTCTTTATAAATCGCACCTAAAACACCATTAACAAATTTGCCTGATGACTCGCCGCCAAAAGTTTTGGCCACTTCAATGGCCTCATTAATCGCTACTTTAGAAGGAATGTCTGGATCAAATTTTAATTCAAAAATGCCCAAGCGCAAAATATTGCGGTCAATGATAGTAATTTGTTCCAATGGCCATTCAGTCGCATATTTTTTAATGGCCTCATCAATTTCTTTTATATTTTTTATAACTCCTTCAACCAAATGTTTAGCAAAACCTTCGTCATTAAAGCCAAGCGCAAACTCTTTTAAGTTGTATTCTAAAAGAGCTTCTAAATTATTTTCCTTTTGGCCATTAAAATCCCATTGGTAAAGCGTTTGCATGGCCATGGTGCGGGAGAGGTGGCGGTTAGACATAATTTATTGGTAAGCTTATCCACGAATTTATAATCACTAATTACACGAAAAATTAGTGAAATTCGTGGTAAATAATTAGTGGTTAAGTTATCCTTTTTGTTCTTTTTCAGCTGTCTTTGCTTTCTGTTTGTTTAACTTCTTCATTTCCTTTTTATCAAGTTTTGATTTTAAAACTTCGCGATTATTATAAGTGCCGCATTTAGGGCAAACAGCATGGGGTAATTTTGGGCTTTTGCATTTTGAGCACAAAGTATATTTGACTTTTTTTAAAGCAAAATGGCTTGCGCGTCTTCTTTTTGAGCTGCTTGCTCTGCGTTTAGCTGGGACTGACATAATTGGGTTATTAGTTTATTAGTTAATTGGTTTATTAGTAACTGGTAAAAAAATTACTTTATAATTATATCCCATCATACACCAATTTTCAATTTTTAGCAAGCTTGACTAATTTTTTTATGCCTGTTAAATTTAAAAAAAATAAAATAGGAGGCCAAAATGGCAGAACTAAATCTTACAGCTGGTGAAATGACCAATAGCTTAATGTACAACGCCCTCGGTGGATTTGAAACTTGGGAACAAACCAAGCAGAGGCAAAGAAGAGGCAAAATTTACTCTACAATTTCTGGACCTTTGCCTGAATTAAAAAGGATTCGTCGCCACCTTCTAAAAGAAGGCTTTCGGGTTGGCACTCTCAAAGTAAAAGGCGAAGTAATAAAAAGGCCAACACAGCCAACTCAAGAAGACATTATGGCAAATGCCCATCGCCACTTTTAAATGCCAAATAAAAAACCCGCCGAAAGGAGGAAAAATGGCTCAATTACAATTCTTTTTTGCCATGGATGAGGAAAAAGTAAATAAATACTTTTCTGAAATCAAAAAAGTTGCAAAACAAAACCGCTGTACAATTGATGACAAACCTCAAGAAGAAGGAACCGGTTGCTATAAATTTACTGTTTTGGGGACGCCAGAACAACTGAAAGAACTTCGGGCCGACCTCATAGCGTCAAATTTACCCCAAGGTTATCTTGTTGAATAAAATATTCTAATCAAAAATCCCGCACAACGTACGGGATTTTTTATTTCGTGTTTTTTAGTGATATAATTTCGTGGTTCAGTTATCAAATTAACGTTATACTCGCCACCTTATCCTTAGCTTCCTTGAATCTCATCAAATGCACGCCTTGGGTTGCGCGGCCTAAATGGCTCACACTCTTTAAAGGCATACGAATCACCTGGCCTTTTTCTGAAATTATAATCATATCACGATCCAAATCTTTATTATTGATTAAACGCGCGCCAACGATATTGCCTGTTTTACTATTAATTTTTGCTGTCTTGATGCCAGTGCCGCCACGACCCTGAATTCTGTATTCTTTAATGCCAGTCCTTTTGCCAAAGCCATTTTCCATTACTACTAATAAATCTAAATTTTCATCTTTTACCGCTTTTTCATTAATATCCATGCGCACTACTAAATCATCGCCTTTTAGCCTAATGCCACGCACGCCTGCGGCAGCGCGGCCCATTGACCTGATATTTTTTTCTTTAAAGCGCACTGACATGCCCTTGGTTGTGACTAAAATTATTTCATCATCGCCAGTTGACGGCTTGGCCCAGAGCAAAACATCACCGCCTGATTTTAATTTAATCGCAATCAAACCGCTTTTTCTGACTTTAGTGATTTCCTGAATATCAACTTTTTTAATCAAACCTTTTTTAGTAACCAAAACTAAATATTTATAGCCACTCAAATCAGCCAGATCTAAAACTGAAGTAACTTTCTCGTGCGGCGCTAACTGTAAAAAGTTGACTAAAGCTTGACCCTTGGCAGTTCTGGTAGTTTGCGGCACTTCATAAGCTTTCAGCTGAAAAACCCGGCCACTAGTAGTAAAGAATAATAAATCAGAATGAGTAGTCGTGGTAAAGAAATGCTCAACAATATCTTCTTCTTTGGTGGTTAAGCCAATCACTCCTTTGCCGCCGCGTGACTGGGTCTTGAAAGTATCTGTGGGCAATCTTTTAATGTAACCGTCTTGGGTAACCATTACCATGGTTGGTTCGTTGGGAATTAAATCTTTGACTGAAAATTCACCGACTGGTGATTTAACAATCTCTGTGCGCCTATCATCTCCGTATTTGTCTTTAAGTTCTACCAAATCTTTTTTAATAATATTTAAAATCTTTGTTCTTGATTTTAAAATTGATTCCAATTCCTCAATTAATTTCTTTTTCTCTTTAAGTTCGTCAATTAACTTTTGGCGTTCCAAATTAGCTAATTGCTGCAATTTCATTTCCAAAATAGCAATGGCCTGCACTTCAGTGAATTTAAATCTTTTAATCAAATTCTTTTTGGCCTCTTCTCTGTCTTTTGATTTTTTAATTGTAGCAATAACCTGATCAATAACTTTAAGTGCTTTGACCAGCCCTTCCAGAATATGGGCTCTTTCCTTGGCTTTATTCAAATCAAATTCAGTTCTGCGCCTAATTACGATTTCCCGATGCTTGACATATTCTTCCAAAATCATTTTTAAAGTCAAAACCCGAGGCTGTAAGCCATCAAGCAAAGCCAAGGCATTAACATGAAAAGTTTCCTGCAACTGGGTTAATTTATAAAGCTGGTTTAAAATCTTTTTGGGGTAGGATTCTCTTTTTAATTCAATCACAATGCGCACGCCATCTTTATTGGATTCGTCCCTTAAATCCTTAATGTCTTTAATTTTCTTTTCCTGGACTAAAGTGGCAATTTTTTCCACTAAAGCTGCTTTGTTAACCTGATAAGGTATTTCTGTCACTATAATTTTAAATTTCCCACCTGCGCTTTCAACTATTTCTGCCTTAGCCCGCATCACAATCGCGCCTCTGCCTGTGGCATAGGCGCGCTGGATTTCACTAATATCATAAATAATGCCGCCAGTCGGAAAATCAGGGCCTTTGACATATTTCATTAAATCTTCAACTGTAGCTTTCGGATTATCAATTAAATAAGCAATGCCCTCGCACAATTCTCCCAGATTATGCGGCGGCATATTGGTGGCCATGCCCACAGCAATACCCATGGTGCCGTTTAACAGTAAATTGGGTAATTTTGCAGGCAAAACCAAGGGTTCATTATGCGTCCCGTCAAAATTAGGGATAAAATTAACTGTTTCTTTATCAATATCTAATAATAATTCTTCAGCAATGGCTTTTAATTTCGCCTCTGTATAACGATAAGCAGCTGCGCCATCGCCGTCCATTGAACCAAAGTTGCCTTGCCCCCAGACCAAAGGATAACGCATGGAAAAATCCTGGGCCATTCTAACCATGGAATCATAGACAGCCACATCCCCATGTGGATGATATTTACCTAAAACTTCACCCACGATAGTGGCTGATTTTCTAAATTTGGCGCTTGATTTTAAGCCAATATCCCACATGGCATACAAAATTCTGCGATGGACTGGTTTTAAGCCATCGCGCACATCTGGCAAGGCGCGCGCTACAATCACTGACATGGCATAATCTAAATATGAATCCTGCATTTCTTCTACCAATGAACGCTCTTCTAATTTGCCTAAATTAAGAACCTCCATAGCCGGAGCCTGGAGTTTTTCTTTTTCTACTTTTTCAACTTCTGCTGGTTTTAAAGGTTTGGCCGGTTTAAGCGGCTTAATCTCTTTCTTAACTGCCTTTTTCACTGGTTTAACTATTATTTTTTTCTTTTTAATTATTTTTTTAGGCATAAATCCTACTTGGCATTAGTATTTTGGGCATTAACATTTAAATTTGTATTATTATTCTGCAAGCCGCCTAATTCATCTTTCATTTTTTCCACAACAGTATTTTTTAATTGCTGCTCAATGATTTTTTGTTTAGCTTGTTGTGAGGCCTCGTCAATTGCTTGGCGCTGATTATCAATTTGGTTTTTAAAATCAGAGACATCACTTTGTAAACCGCTTAAGCTTTCTTTTATTTTTTGTGAATCATCGCCATTGATAAGCGCTTCTTTAAAACTTTGGCTTAAACTGACTTTTAAGCCTATGAACCAGAAGCTAAAAATTACTGCCATAATGCAAGTTATGGCTACATACATAATTATATTTTTTTGACGAGGCGTTAAATTTTCAAACGGCTCTGGCTCTCTATATTCTTCCTGATCATATTCTAGCGGTTCATCATAATCTTCAGCCAATTCCTCCTCAACTAATATAGGTTCGGCAGGGAGTTCTGGCGCTATCTCAATATTAGTTTCTGCTGCTAAATTTTCTTCTGGTATTAATGGCTCTGCTTCATTAAAATCAAAGTCAGGCATTAGATCTTTGCCTGTTGCCAAAGTCGCGCCATAAACATTTTCTGATTTTTGATCTTTGATTAGTTTAACCTTAATACGCTTGCCTAAAAGTTTTCTTGCCTTTTTTTTGGCTGTTTTTCTTTTAATTTGTTTTTTCCTTTTTTTCTTAGGCATAGGACTGAAACACGGATTTTTTCACGAATTTATACTGATAAAAATTCGTGGGGATTCGTGATTATAGATTAGTGGTTAAGATCTCCTATTAAGCTTTTTCTAAAATAATAACCTTGGTTTCTTCCTGGGGCAAATCTTTTTTGCTGATTTTTAATTTTTCCATTTTTTCAGGTGCAGAAACCCCAAATTCTTTTAAGAATTTATCAACTGGCTCTAACTTTGTATTCACACCTGGAATTTTATAATGCATAGGAATGACAATGCGCGGCTGAATCTGGCTGATAATTTTAACAGCGCCAGTGCCATTAATAGTCTCTTCTCCGCCAACCGGAATTAGCAAAATATCAACCCCTTCCAACTCTTCTAATTGTTCATCAGTTAAACTTTCCTGCCCAATATCGCCTAAATGGGCAATCTTCATGCCTTCTAGTTCAATTACGTAAATAGTAATTTTACCGCTTTCTGCTCCCTCTTTATTGTCATGAAAAGCAGGCAATCCATAGACAAAAACATTTTTCACTTCATACTCGCCTTGCGAATCAATGATAAAAGGCTCGCCTTTAATTGCCTCCCGATAATTATGATCTGAATGATCATGAGTAATTAAAAGAATATCTGCCTGGAATTTAGGCATTTTTAAGCCAATTTTATCATAAGGATCAATGGCAATGGTCACCTCTTTATCAATAATTTTAAAGGCTGCTTGGCCTAGCCAAAATATGGTCATATTTACTCTTAAATTAAGAATTAAGCTCTGCGCTTAATTTAATATCTATTAAAATTTTAGCATAAAGTTAAAAAAAATAAAAGAGGTTCTCCTTGACTAAAAAATCAAAATAAGCTAAGATACAATTACTTTAAAATTTAACTAATTAACTCCTGGTTTTAATAAAGCCGGAGACTTGCCCAAAAAAACTAAAAAAGTTTTTGGCAGGTTAACCTTAAATAAGATCTCCACAATTTAAGGGAGATTGTTTTATTTATAAGGATACTAATCTACAAATATCCTACTAATATACGAATACTTCCCTATAGACAAGAATTTATTAGTAGATTCGTAGACAATTAGTAGATTAGTAACAATTATTATGTCAGCCAAAGATACCAAACAAAATCAAAATAGTTCTGAATTCGCCAAATTAATTGGCGATAATTCGCCATATTTAAAATTACCCAAAGTCGGCGATGTGATTAAGGGCAAAGTAATCGCTGCTTCCAAAGCCGAAGTCCATCTGGATATTGATGGCATAAAAACCGGTGTAGTGCGCGGCCGCGAATTATATAATGAATCAGAAGAATACGGCCATTTAAAAGTTGATGATAGCGTTGAAGCTACAGTTATTGAATTGGAAAATGAAAATGGCGAACTAGAGCTTTCTTTCCGTTATGCTGGTCAGCAAAAAGCCTGGGACAGCCTTAAAGATTTAATGAAAACAGGCGAAGTTATTTCTGTTAAAATCACTGATGCCAATAAAGGCGGCTTGATGACCAAAATCGGCCACATTATCGGCTTTTTGCCAGTCTCCCAATTAGTGCCCGAGCATTATCCCAGAGTGGAAGGCGGCGATAAAAATAAAATTTTGGAATTTTTGAGAAAATTTATCAACCAAAATCTAAAGGTTAAAGTCATTGATGCTGATGAAAAAGAAGAAAAATTAATTGTTTCAGAAAAAGCAGCCTGGGAAGAAGCGCAGGAAAAGGTTGTGTCCAAATACAAAGTTGGCGACAAAATCAAAGGTAAAGTCACGGCTGTTACTGATTTTGGCGTTTTTGTAGAATTTGACAGTAAAATGGAAGGCTTGGTTCATATTTCTGAACTGGCTTGGCAAAGAATTGATGATCCGCGCGATTTTATCAAAGTCGGCGAAACCATTGAAGCAGAAATAATCAATATTGAAGGCACAAAAATTTTCCTTTCCATGAAAAAGCTCAAAGAAGATCCTTGGGTTTACGTTGGTAAAAAATATAAAGTCGGCGAGATGGTCTCAGGTAAAGTTTTGAAAGCTAATCCTTTTGGACTTTTTGTGGAATTGGACCCTGATATACATGGCCTAGCCCATATTTCTGAACTTTCAGACAAACCAATTTCTGATTTGTCAGAAATTGCCAAACCAGGCGACACCTTAAAATTTAGAATAATTTCCATTGAACCAAAAGATCATCGTCTGGGCTTAAGCCTTAAAGCACCCAAAGAAAAACCTAAAAAAGAAGTTCCTGAAGAAAAGGCTGAAACTCCAAAAACCAAAGAAGGAAAGAAAGAAGAAAAGGCCGCACCAAAAGATAAAAAGAAAAAAGAAAAGACGCCTAAACCAAAGAAATAATATCCAGCTTGCATAAACTTAATTAGCTAGAAAAAAGAGACAACCTTAATGCCTCTTTTTTTCTTTATGCTTTTACTCAAGCCTAATTCTTATATCCTAAATCTTAAATCTAAACTAATTTATCCCCAAAATATTTGCCTTAATCTTTTTCATCTGTTAAATTTAAATTAGAGGTTGCCACGTGCGACCAAACCCAAACCGAGGAGGTAAATAAATATGAGAGCACGAGCAAGAGCAAGTCCAAGACCAGGAGCAGAAAAAATGCTGAAGGCCACAAAGAAATCGGCCAGTGAGAAGACGAAGGCATAAACATGGCTACCGAAAAAGGGAGGGCGCATGCAACTCAAATTTCCGATCTTTGGCCTCATTGGGGCCTAAAAAAAGCGGCAAATGTCCTTTTTTCTTTTAAACGCGGGTTAACCGCACTTCATCCGGAAAAAAAGGAGACCCAAAACATGATTGTACTAACTTTAAAGATGAAGCGGCACGTATTTTCGGCTAAAGAAGAAGCGTTCGCATAGCCAGAAGAGAGGCGATTGCAAACACGAGAGCCGGGATGAGCAAAAAATTAAAAGCTGTCCCGGCTTTTAATTTTATCCACAAAACACTTGCACAATTTTTTTTCATCTGTTAAATTTAAATTAGAGGTTGCGACCGCGACCTATAATCGATAGGGGCACATGTTTGTGCAGAATACGAACCAAAGGAGCGAAACATGGTAAAAGAAATTTATGGTCCGTTTGGCTAGTAACTGCAAAACTAACGGTGACAACAATTGTCAGAAACAACAACCTCGAAAAAAGGAGGCCAAAATGGTCTGGGTAAGAGCAGGTCCCGAAGTGGTAGCAAGAACGGCGCAAAAGAAAAAGGCGGAAAAAACAGCGGCGCTGGAGGCCACCTAAGCCAAGAGAATGGTAGCAGGCGGCCTAAAACACTAACTTCCCAAAGGGGACAAACCTGTTGCAATAAAGCAACTGAATTTCGGCAAAACTTTTTGCGAATTTTAACCAGGGGGCGAGACAACTAATACTTGCCTGCCCCTAAACCCGGCGAAAAAATGGAGGATAAGTACAAAACATGAAATCGACGACCAGCAAAAGAATGAAGTCAACGAGCCGCGAAAGCACATTGGTAGGAACCCGCTGAAGAAAAAACGGCGAACTAAAGGAGCAGCAAATGCTGCTCCTTTAAAATTGGGGTGAAAATTATGCTATAATTAACACAATCCAATAACTAATTAACCAATCTACCAATAAACTAATAAACCACTTACCCAATGAACCTACATTTCTACGGTGGCGCCAAAGTCGTCACTGGCGCAAATTATCTAATTGAATTTAATAAAACCAAAATCTTAGTTGACTGCGGCTTGTTTCAAGGACCGCCAGAATTAGCCGAATTAAACTATGCCAATTTTCCCTATGATCCCAAAACAATCAATTATGTTTTTATTACCCATTCTCATTTAGACCATTGCGGCCGTTTAGCTAAATTAGTCAAAGCGGGTTTTGCTGGCCAAATTATTTGCACGCCACCAACGCGGGATTTAATGGCAGTGGCTTTGGCAGATGCTGTTCATTTGCTTAAAGACGAAGCCAAAGACAAAAGACAAGAACCTTTATATACCCAGGAAGATTTAAATAAAATGTTGAGCTTGATCAAGACCTATGATTATGATCAAAAAATTAAATTATCAGCCAATCTTGAATTTTGCTTAAAAGATGCTGGCCACATTTTGGGTTCCAGCATTATAGAACTCTGGCTTAAAGAAAAAAATAAAAAAATTAAATTGGTTTTTACCGGCGATTTGGGCAATCCACCCACACCGCTCTTAAAACCAACTGAATTTGTCAATCAGGCAGATTATTTAATTATTGAATCAGCTTATGGCGATCGCTTTCATGAGAGCAAAAAGGCAAGAAAAAATTTATTGCAAAATATTATTAGCGAAGTTATTAAAAGAAAAGGGGTTTTAATGATTCCTTCATTTGCTTTGGAAAGGACGCAAGAATTGCTTTGTGAATTAAATGACTTGGTTGAGCATCACAAAATTGATTATCTGCCAATCTTTATTGACAGCCCCTTGGCCATTAGAATTACCGAAGTTTATAAAAAGCACGAAAAATACTTTAATAAAAAAACCCGCTACATTATTAATTCTGGCGATGACATCTTTAATTTCCCTGGCTTAAAATTCACTGTTAGTAAGCAAGAATCAAAAAATATCATCAGGGTAAAACCGCCCAAAATAATTATTGCTGGCGCAGGCATGTCAACTGGCGGCCGCATCTTATTCCATGAAAAAGAATATTTGCCAAACCCTAATAATTTCTTTTTAGTTATTGGCTTTCAGGTTGAAGGCACTTTGGGCCGCAAAATTCTGGAAGGCACGCCAGTGGTTAATATTATGGGGCAGATGGTCAAAAATAAAGCTGAAATCCAGGCCATTGGCAGTTATTCAGCTCATGCTGATCAAAAACAACTTTTAAATTTTATTAAAAAAATCAAAAAATCGCCCAAACAAGTTTTTATTGTCCAGGGTGAAAGCAAGCCAGCCGAAGTTTTAAAAAATTTAATTCAGAAAAAATTAGGTCGAAAGGCAATGGTGCCCAAGTACGAACAAGTAGTTGAATTATCATAAATTTGCCAACAAAAATAACCCAAAAGCCAAATAAGCCGGGTTATTTTTTATTTTAAAATATAAATTGCCCCTAAGGAGCTAGGCTTCGCCTAAGCGAGCCACTTCGTGGTAAATTTATTTGCTTTCTCTTTCCGGCTGATTAAGCTTCACACTCACAAAAGCCTTTTCTTTCATGCCAATTATCCTGACCAAATGTCTGATAGCATCAATGTTTCTGCCCTGCTTGCCAATCAAAGTGCCCAAATCCTGGGGATCAACATCAATGGTCAATAAAACACCTCTTTCATTAACCATTCTTTTGACTTTTACTTTCTTGGGATAAGCCACTAGCAGGTCTAGCAAAGTTTCTAAAAATTTCTGGTCTTTTTCCATAAAGCAATTACTTAATTAATTAGGTTATTTAAGTAATATTAGCCAAAGCTTGACTTCTTTATTATATCTCAATTTAGCAAAAATTTTAAATCCTGTCAAGGTTAGAAATCTTTACCAGTAAAGGACTATTTTGCCTGCCTGTTGAAAAAACCCTTTATTTTCTTCACAAATTTATATGCATGCTGTATACTATAAATATGCTAATAATTAACTTACTATAAAGATTATGGCTAAAATGTCAAAATCTCAAATGCTCTCTGCTTTGGCAGACGCAACTAAATTGAGCAAAAAAGAAGCTGGCTCTGTTGTAGAAGCCCTGACTGACTTGGCTTTGAAAGAAGTCAAAAAGAATGGCGTCTTTGTTGTGCCAGGCATTGGCAAATTAGTAAAGGCGCACAGAAAAGAAAGAATGGGTAGAAACCCAGCCACTGGCGCTAGCATCAAGATTCCAGCCAAAACTGTTGTTAAATTCCGCGTGGCCAAAGCTGCCAAAGAAGCTGTTTTGTAAACTCTTACCCAAAGTTAAAAGCCCTGAACACTAATTCAGGGCTTTTTGATTTGGGAGACAAATCAACTTTCGTCCAACTAAGGACATTATGGCACTCGTCTCCCCGTTTTCTTTGCGGACATAACAGCGATCATTCGCTTAAAAATATCGAAGGATTCGTCCGCCATTTTAATAAAGATAAAGAACAAATTTTTTGAAACAAGGGGCGAGAAATCCTCAAGATCTTACACTTAAGTAAAACGAAATCGTCTTCTCGCCCCTTGCCCAGAACCCAATCGTGGTTCTGGGCAGTTTTTGCGGACAAATCGTCAATCCTTCACTTAAGAATAACCTCATAATCGTCCGCATTTAAAATAAAGTTAAAGAACAAAATTTTTGGAACATGGGGCGAGAAAATAAAGATGTCTTACACTTAAGTAAACGCTAATCATCTTCTCGCCCCTTGCCCAGAACCCAATCGTGGTTCTGGGCAGTTTTTGCGGACAATAACAACATCATTCACTTAAGAATACCAAAACCCTCGTCCGCATTTTTTAGAAAGCGCTCTGACGCATGTCAGAGCGCTGATTTTTATTAAGCTGCTTTTTTTTCAGCCAAGCGCTGGTTTTCCAGCCGTGTCCAAGCGCCCCACAGCCATTCCAGAAATTTGGTGACTGTGCGCCACTGGGCCATGCGTAAAATATGGCCGTCATTATAGGCGCGCTTATGACCTTTTTGCTGGCAATCGTCCCATTTTATTTCCTTGCCTGTCTTATCTTTACATGTCCGGCAAATTACTTCCGGATGCCGCTTACGAAATTCTGCTTTGTAATGGAGCAAAATCTTGCCCCACTGGGTATCTGGCCGGCGGTTAAACTGGTCAGCCAGTAAAAAAAGCGCCTGCCGGCCCTGATTGTGCCAATTAGCCAGTTCGCCACTGCGCCGGCGCCGAAACTTGCCGCCCCTGGGATCTACGCCAAAATAGGCAATAAGTTTGGCCGACCCATAGGACACGTGGCCGTCTAAACGGGTTGTGTCAGCAAACCGGGTAATATCACCGATAGCCACTAAAAGCCGGGCGGCAATACGTGGACCAATGCCTTCAATCGGCATAAGTAGCTCGGTGTAAACTTCCATGGTTTCCAAATGCCTGACCATAGCTCTTTCCCGCTGTCTTTCTTCAGCCAATAAAGCCGCCAAAATCCGGTCATTGGCTTTTAAATCCTCAAAGGCTTTGTTAATTGAGCCCTCGGGGAAAAGCCCGTCTGGCTGACAAAAAGCCGCGCCAACAACCTGCTGAAGCAGACGTTGTTCGCAAGCAATGCGTGCTTTCATGGCGTCTTCAAAGCGATAGAAAAAACCACGTAAAGCAATCGCATCTCTATCGCGCGGCTCAACTTCGCGGAATAAGTGGGGGCTCTGGAGCCAGAGTTTAATCAGATTCTGGGCATCATCTGCTTTGTCCTCACCCCGGAATTGTTTAAGATCATAAGGCGGCACGCGCCAAATTTCAGCGTTGATTTTTTCTGCTTGCCGGGAAATGGCATAAGCCAGATAATCGCCGCTGCCGCCCAGCACCATAACAACCGTATCTCCGGCTTTAAGGCCGTCAAATTCAATGGGCACCTTGTCAGCCACCCACCACACCTTTTCTTCCATTTTGCGCATGTGCTTGGGAATGTCAGTAATTTTTTCGCTCTTTTTTATTTTGCGCCATTTGATTTGGTGTAGAGCAAATTGGGTCAGGTCTTCGTTTTCCTCAACTTCTCGGAACTTAACCGGGAATTGACCTTTAACCCAATCCAATTCTGCTGTTTCATCTGGGAGATTAAAAGTCCTAAATTTTTCGTTCTCCCAAACAGCCACTTGGGTTGGTCTGGCCTCGCCTTCCTGGGAGTTTTTAATCCTGTGGCGAATGCCAATGATCCGTCTTTCTGGCATAAACTGCCTCCTTTTGACCTTGCAGGTCTTTGGGATATAAGACAACTAGGTTGTCTTAAGGGCAACTTTCCGTCCTCTTTAAAGAACATTTGCCCTCTTTAAGATAATTGAAAATTCAATTAGCTAAAAGAAGGGAGAGATATCGGTTTTTTCGTTCACTTAAGAACAGCCGACTTTTCATCTCTCCATTATTATTAATCCTTTACCTTAGCAAAAAAAATTTTGCCTGTCAAATATTTAGCATTTAAAAAAAATCACGCCACTTTTGATAGCGTGATTAGGGGGAGACATGTTCCCTTTCATTCACTTAAGAATAAAAATTTCTTCGTCTCCCGCATTTTTGGCGGACACATTTCTGTTCATTCTCTTAAGAATACAGACAAATTCGTCCGCCATTTTGAACAAAGTTAAAGAACAAAATTTTGAAACATGGGGCGAGAAAATAAAGATGTCTTACATTTAAGTAAACGCTGATCATCTTCTCGCCCCTTGCCCAGAACCCAATCGTGGTTCTGGGCAGTTTTTTGCGGACATATTGTAAATCCTTCACTTAAGAATAACCTCGTAATCGTCCGCATTGAAAATAAAGTTAAAAGTGCAAAGTTTAAAGTTAAAAGTTACAAGGCAAAATTTAAAGTTTTGGAAAATTTAATATATATAATCCAAAATTTTTAATTTTAAGTTGCATTTTTGCATTTTGCATTTTGAATTTTAAATTTCCACCGATTTCCCCTCTTCTCTATATTCTGCCAAATACTTCAGCAAAAACCACAGAAGAAGGGGGAGACAGAAGATGATTCATTCACTTAAGAATACACCTCATATCGTCTCCCACCTAAGGCGCCCATTGGGGCCATTTTTGGCGGACAGGCGGCTCTTCGTTCACTTAAGAACATTTTCATTTTCGTCCGCCATTTACCATTTAAATAAATATAAAGAACTAAAATTTTGAATGATGGGGCGAAAAATTCTTAGGATATTACACTTAAGTAAACCCATTCTCTCTTCTCGCCCCTTGCCCAGAACCCAATCGTGGTTCTGGGCAGTTTTCGGCAGACACTCTAATTCTCATTCACTTAAGAATATCAATCCCATAGTCCGCCATTTTCTAAAAGTTCAAAGCTTAAAATACAAAAATTTTAAAGTAAAGGGGAAGGACAATACGGGAAACGTTTATTTAAAAACAGTCGCTACGTCGTCCCACCCCTTTAGTTTTATTAAACTATCAAAAAAATTAAATGGTGTCAAGCGTTATCCCCAAAAGAATAAACTGCTTGTTAAAAATTTTTAACAGATTTTTTTCTTTTGGGGTTGCCAAGACTACTATGACTTGGCAGATACAGCAAAGCCCAGGGGCCATGCCTGACACATTAACTGTGGAAAATTTTTCTAATTATTTTTAACAAAATTTTATATTAATTTAATGTTGACCCGCAAAATTAAATTGTTATGCTAAAAGATATAACTTGCTCAAAGTTATTAAAAATAAAAATTAATAGTCCTCCAGAGTTTTAGCGCAGGAGGACAAGGGGGGAATATGAAAACAAAAATAAAAACTTTCGCTATCCTAACTTTATTTATGTTGGGATTTTTTAATTTCCCGATTTACGCTTATGCTGCTGATTCTGACATTGTCATTTCAGAAATCGGGGCTTATGAAACCAGCGATTACGAATGGCTGGAAATTTATAATAAAGGAACAGAGCAAATTGATTTAACGGGCTGGAAATTTTACGAAGACCAAACCAATCATCGCTTAAGCGCCTATCAAAATGATTTCATTATTGATCCTGGCGAATATGCCGTCATTGCCAATAAAGCTGATTTGTTTAAACAAAAATATCCTGACTTTGCAGGCACGATATTAGACAGCTCCTGGTCTTCTTTAAAAGAATCGGGCGAAGAAATTGGCTTAAAAAATTCTCAAGGTGAAATTATTGAAGATTTTACTTACCTGACCTGTGCCAATGCTTCTTTACAAAGGATTGAATTAAATTTAAATGATTACACTGAAAAAAACTGGCAGGTTCATGCAACTGGCAATTCTGCTGGCAAAGCCAATGAATTCCCAGACCAACTGCCGCCAGATAACCCACCCCCAGATGAACCGCCAGCTGATAATCCACCACCAGCGGACAACCCGCCGCCAGATAATCCGCCTGCTGACAACCCTCCGCCAGAGAATCCACCTCCAACTAATAATGATTCTACGCCAGCCGCCTCAAGTTCTCCAAGATCAATTTATCCTGGCTCAATCGTTATCAATGAATTTGTTTCTGACCCAGCTGATGGCGAGGTTGAATGGATTGAACTTTATAATAAAAACTTTTTGGCCATTGATTTAAGCGGCTGGCAAATCATTGATGGTTCTGGCGCAAAAACAAATTTAAATGGCAAAATAGGGCCACTTAACAATGATAATTTTTTTGTGGTGGAAAATCCCAAAGGCAAATTAAACAATGCTGGCGATGCCATTATTTTAAAAGATACAAATAATAATATCATTGATCAGGTTTATTATGGCAACTGGGATAATGGTTCGCCTGAACAAAATGCGCCAGTTGCCAAAGATCCCAATTCCACTGCCAGAATTTTTGACGGAGCCCAAACTTTTAATAATAAAAATGATTTTGTAATTACCCAAACGCCAACCAAAGGCCAAGCCAATGTTATTACTTTATTAGAGGAAGAAAAAGCCAAAATTGAAACTGAAGAAAAAGAAACTAGCGCCACCAAAAAAATGGAAAATATTATTATCAATGAAATTTATCCTAACCCAGCTGGCTCTGATCTGGAAAATGAATTTATTGAATTAAAAAATATTGGTCCAGAGCCCATTGATTTGGCTAGCTGGCAAATCCAAGATAACTCTAAAAAAAAATATAAAATTTCTAGCCAGGATTTTAGCACCACGATTATCCAACCTAACGAATTTTTTGTCATAGAAAGAAAGATCAGCGGCTTGGCTTTAAATAATGACAAAGAAACAGTTAAATTAATTTCGCCTGAAGATAAAACGATTCAGACAGTCAAATATAATGAGGATGAAAATGTGCCAGAAAATGCTTCTTTTGCCAGAAATGAAAATAACGACTTTTTCTGGTCAACTACGCCCACTAAAAACCAAGAAAATATAATTACCAAATTAAATCATGAACCAATTATAGATATTAATTGCCCCAAAGAAGCGCTGGTTAATGAAATTATAACCTGTGATGCTTCTGATTCTTATGACTTGGAAGATGATGCTTTAACTTTTGTCTGGCAAATTGAAGGCCAAACTTTCCAAGATGTAATTATGCAATATCAGTTTAAGCAAAAAGGTACTTTTGAGATTACGCTTACAGTCAGTGATGGCCAAGCTCAAATTATGGAAAAGCAAAAAATTAAAATCACTGACTTGAAAGAAACAGCTAAAGCTGTTAAAAGTGCGACTGTTAAAACCACAAAAACTTCCAGCCCTAAAACTAATTACTTTATAAATACTGAACTTAGTAAGGTTAAAGAATTTGAGGTTGGCACTAAAGTTAAGACCAAAGGCGTGGTCTCGGTTTTGCCCCAAACCTTTGGCAAGACAATTATGTATTTGGCCGGTTCTGGCATCCAGCTCTATTTGTCCAAAGCCAATTGGCCTGATTTGAAAATTGGGGATTTGCTTGAAGTTTCAGGCACTTTAAGTGAAAGCTTGGGTGAAAAAAGAATTAAATTAGCCTCAAACCAAGATATTAAAATTGTAAGCAATCAAGCGCCGCCTGAACCAAAAATAATCAAAATATCAGAAATTGGCGAAGCTCTGGAAGGTTATCTGGTTCAAATTGCTGGAAAGTTAATTGAGAAAAATGGGCAAAAATTTTATGTCCAAGATGAAACTGGCGAAGCCACTGTTTACCTAAAACAAAATGTCAAAATAACCAAAGCTAATTATACAGAAGGCGACAACTTGCAGATTACTGGCATTGTCAGCCAAAATAATGATCTTTATCAAATTCTGCCGCGCTCTGATGCGGATTTGGTAAAACAAATTGAAAACCAAGCGACGGATGCTCTTAATATCCCGAGAAATAATACTAGTCATGGGATTTTGAAATACTTAGTGGCAACAGCGGTTTTTCTAGCAGTATGCTTAACAGTAATTCTACTTGGATACAGGAAAAAACATACTAATTAAAAATTCAAAGTTCAAATTTCAAAATATAGTTTAAAATTTAAAGTTATGGAAAATTTCAAACAAACTTTAATAAAAAGAATTTATAATTATTGTCTTAATATAATAAAATTTGCCGATAAAGCAAATAAAAAAGATTATTCTATCTTAATAATAATTAAACAACTAATACGGAGCGCCACTAGTATAGGCGCCAATGTAATTGAAGCCCAAGCTGCGAGCTCAAAAAGAGATTTTATCAATTTTTTAAACCACGCGCTAAAGTCTGCTAATGAAAGCAAATTTTGGTTAGGTCTATTAAAATATTCTAGGAAAGGAGACTCAACTGAATGCGAAAAATTATTAAATGAGACCATAGAATTGGCCAAAATAATCGCTTCTAGTATTTTGACCTTGAAAGGCAAGAAAAATTTTTAATTTAGAATTGCAATTTTGCACTTTGCATTTTGAACTTTAAATTTATATAATTCGGCATTCGGAATTCATAATTAAATAAATTAAAGGTCGAACCAACAAAACAAAAATAAAAAACTAACCGCTTAAACAAAAATTGAAGTTTAAGTAAGGAGAAAAATTATGCCAAAACCAAAAGACATTTTAGAAAATTTTTCTGAAAAATTTCCCATCCTGGCTAAAACGTACAATCTTTACAAGGAAGCCAGTGAAATTTCCAAAAACGAAGAAAACACTTTGAGAAAAAGTTCAGAAATCACGATTTTGGAAATTCTGGAACTAATTGTGATCGCCACCAGGCAAAGCCGGGAGCAAAAGAAACAAACCTTAATCCAGGCCTTGCGCAAATTAGACACCCTGAAAGTTTTTGCTGACATGGCTAAGGATCTTAAAAATCTTAGCGAGGCAAAGTACAATGAAATTCATGAATCTTTGCAGTCAATCGGCCAGATGCTGGGCGGCTGGCTCAAAGCAGTCAACGCGCCTCCCAAAGAAGTAAAATAAAAACAAAAATCAGCCCGCCGAAGCTCGGAGAGCGAAGGTGGGCTGATTTTTTTATTGACAAAAATATGTTTATCTGCTAAATCTTAGATAAGTTCTTTTACAAAAAACAAAGGAGGTAAACACAAATGAGTATAGGTGAAAAAGCTGTCATCATTATTATAGTCATTTTAGCTCTTCCCTCTTTGCTCTGGATTTATATGTTTTTGACAGACTATATTAGTGAAAAAATCAATGAACCAAAAGAATTTAAAGAAGGCGAGGCTTCAATTTTTATCTACGAACGGCTCTGCCCAGATTGTGACGGTCTCGGATATTATGAAGAAAAAACAGATGACTATCAGGGCAGAAAAACCATTGAGTGTAGCCGATGTAATGGCTCTGGGCAACACGAATCCGGGGAAAGAACTTTAAAATCAAAAATGTTTTCCAGCGGCTTGAAGTATTTAGCAGAATGCCCAAAATGTAAAGGTTCAGGATTAATTCTTAATTATGATGGTAAGAGGGTTCGCTGTAAAACTTGCCGCGGGATAAAACAAGTCTATAGCGCAAAAAGTAATGAAAAAATATCCTAAAAAAATTTTCAAAAGCGGTCTGACGCATGTCGAACCGCTTCTTTTATTGACAAAAATCTCAAAATTTGATAAGTGTTAACTAGATCTGTTCTTAACAAATGAAAGGAGGGTTTAATGCCTGTAGTTTTAATGGAAATCCTTAGCGAGGAGAAACAACCACTAGATATCACTTTTGAATCAATGACGAAGATAGATCGCGAATTAAAAGAAGGGTTTAGAAAAAAATGCGGTTTAATCGTCGCGCCAGGAATAAGTCGCCAAGTTGCAAAAAGATTTGCCCAAAACCATTTTCTACACCCAACTGCTATTTTTATGGTAGAAAAGCTTGATCCAGAAGATTTTGTCAGTATTGGTGAAACCGCACCTCGAGCCAAAAATCACTCAAAGATTCCCCCGCAAAAAATTTTCATTTTTTCACCCAAAAATTCTATTCTTTTAGTTGAGTTCGAGTATCTCAACACAATCAACCAATTTGACGGGGTTGTTGTCAAAAATGGGCAAGACCCAAAAAGCATAATTCTTATGCATGGCTTTTACCCGACAGAATTTCAGGCTATCCTTAAATACGGAATAAAGTATTTCCAAAAAAATTAAATCTTAATGAAGGAGGTTTAAAATGGCAATAGCTGAAAAAGTATCGTGCATTAAAATCTGTGGTGTCTTTGTTGAGCTTTTTAAGCTTATCCCTGCGCCCCGCAACATGGGGAAATTCTTTATTGCTTTTCGGGAAAAAAGGAAACGTGAATGCCGAGTGCTATGCAGTGGCCTGACCCAAGGCGGTGCTGACCGCTTCCCAAATAAAATTGACCCGACTGCCATCCTTGAGCAGATTGCCCAAAAAAAGAAGGCTAGTCCAGTCATTCTTGTGCGAGTGGATAAAAATCGATTTTATCTTAGAGGAGGAGAAAATGATTTCTATCAGAAACATTGAAGAATATCTTAAGGATCATCCAGGGATTCCCGCTAGCAAACAAGAAGAAATCTTAAAAAAAGCTAAAAGCTTTGCTGACCCAAATGGAATTATTTCTGGAGGAGCAATCAGGCTAATTTTGGCCCATCGGACCAAAAAATTCCTCCAAGAAATTATGTCTGAAAAACATGTAAAAATAGGCATGGAAGACAATTAGAAAAATAGCGGAAAAATAAGAAAGGATAAGAAAAATGCCTTTATCTCACAACATCCTAAGGTCAAGGACAATCTTAGGCAGTGCAAAGGAAATTACCCAGCTGCCTTGGGCGGATGGAGCAGAACAGCTCAAATTCCATGCCCAAAACGATAAGACCAAAATCTATTCTCTTGTAGTGGAATATGATCCGGAAAGTGGCTGTTATGAACTTTGCACGCAATGGCGCCATGCCGATGGATATGGCGGCGATGTTCTGCAACAACGAGACATTGACGATGTTCTAAGACAAAATCAGGCTGACAAGGAAAGAGCTGAAGCCAAAAACGAAGCTGATGCCATCGGTGGCGACCAAGAAGAATGGTTTTAAAAATTTAAAAGCGGCCAGAAATATATCTGACCGCTTTTTTTATATAAAAAAATCCGCTTTATAAATTCTGAATCGGCTCGCCAAATTTATAGGAATAAATCAAGGCATCATCAAAATAAATAATTTTCTTAGCCCAATCAGCGCCTAATAAGCGCTCGGCAACTTGTTCATTTTTCAACCATCTTAATTGGGCATTATTATCAACCAAATAAACTGCTGAATCTGTTTTACCCTTGATCAAAGCGCCTTCCAAACTCTCTATTTTCGGCCAAGCGCTGCTGGCTTTTTGAGGCGCAGAATAATATTTTAAAGTTAAATTTTGCAATTCTAGCAATTGATTTTGGGCTAAAATGTTAGCAGTCTTAAATCCGATTTTATTTAAGATTTGCTGGGTATGTTCAGCTAAGGCCGAAACATTACCCCAGGTTTGCGCCATAATGCTTTGCGGCCCTGATTCTTTAAAATTATCATTAAGCCAAAAATTATTGTCATAATGGTATTC
>Ga0315277_10002751_pt1 | contig 24245 bp, 22 predicted proteins | sample YL17G05_15_MG_FD_203695 | JGI IMG/M metagenome (GOLD analysis project Ga0315277, IMG submission 203695) | Sediment microbial communities from Yellowstone Lake, YNP, Wyoming, USA - YL17G05_15 | ecosystem: Environmental > Aquatic > Freshwater > Lake > Sediment | place: USA: Wyoming | collected... | reverse complement strand
CCAAATGCGGTAGGGAACCGTCGTCCGGCCGCGGAGGGTCGGCGCTAGGAAGGCGTGATGGCGCGCGGGCTCCTTCTTCTCTCTTTGGCAGTCCTCATGGCCGCATTTCGCCCCTCTGCTGCCGCCGTAGTCTCCGCCGAGCCCCTGGTGGCATCCCAGATCACGGTCTCGGCCCAAGGGTGCGGCACCGCGTCGCCAGCCAGCGTCAGCACCACCATCTCCTGGGTCCCCTCGCGCCGCGGCGACCAGTGGCTGGACATCAGCCTCTTCAACAACCGATTCGCCCCCGGCACCTTCATCGGCGTCGGCCCTTTCCCGGCCGAAACCAACAGGTTCGTCTGGAGCGGCCTTCGACCGGGCCTCACGCACTTCCTGCGCATCAACACCCGCAGCCCCTTCGGCTGGGAGCCCAGCCAGAGCATCGCCTTCGCCACCCCGGCCTGCGGCCCCGACCCCGCGTTGCCCCAGCCCAACGGCGACTTCCTGGGGCTGCGAGACCGCCTCGCGGCCGAGATCGCCGCCTCGGGCCTTAATGCCGCCGTGGCCGTCACCGACCTCCAGACCGGCGAGTCCATCGACGTCAACGGCGACGAGCCGCGGCTGCCGGGATGCACCATCAACTTCTTCGTCCTCCTGTCCGTGGTCATGGACCTCCAGGAGGGGCTCTACAGTGAGGGTGAGGTGGGCGACCTCATCGCCCGCACGGTGTGGAGCAGCAACCCCATCACCGCCCGCGACCTTTTGCGCAAGACAGGGATGGGCGACCTTGGGGCCGGGCTTGTTAAGGTGAATGACCTCCTGGACCTGCTGGGCCTCTCGGTATCCACCTACGACCACCCGCCCGCCTATCCGCACGAGTCGTTACAGGGGAGTATCAACGTCCTGACGGCGAACGAGATGAACCGCGCCCTGGTCGCCCTCTACGAGGCAAGGATCGTGGAGCCAGCCTGGCGCGACTACCTGCTGAACAAGATGCTAGGCGTCAAGCCGGGGCTCCAGTACCTCATCCCGGCCGGCGTAGGCGGCGGCGTCGTGTCCCACAAGAACGGCTTCTTCGCCGACTATCTGGGCTGGGTCGACAACGATGCCGGCGTCGTCATGTTTGACCGCGGCGGCAATCGCTATGCCTACGCCATCTCTTTCTTCACAGAGAACGTGTCCTATAAGTACGCCGATATCCCCCTGGGCCAGACGGTCTCGCGGCTGATCTGGCAGTACTTCAGCAGCCGGTACTACTAGGGGCGCCTTTTTCGCCAGCAGCCGCTACGAGTACTCCTTCTGGGAAGCCGCCTGCCGCCGCCAGGGCTGGCCAGCGTGAGGGCGGCCGCTAGCCGCATTCGCAGCCCCGCCCGCGCACAAGAAATTCACAAAAATCGGTCAATTTGGCAGATTATGTCTTGACATATTGACGATGAGGTTTAATATGATGGCGCGCTGACCGTCTGTGCTGTGTACTTGCGGGTACAGCACATCTACTCCGCACCTGGAGGTAAGGGCAAGGAAGTCATCACGCTTCTGATCTGAAGGCTTTCTCCGACTGTTGAGGCGAAGATCCGAGACAAGGTGAGGTTACCGGGAGGCGGGGCCGTAACCTGGTCGCCTGGGTCTCGGGGAGCCAATAGCGAAACCGGTAACCCCGCGTTGCCGGTTATTTGTTTGCAGGAGGGGAACAGGGTTAGGGACTGAGACCCGGGAATCAAAAGATCGAGCCCCAGGCAGTTGGCACCGGCTGGGGCCCGAGGCAAGAGGAGCGCTTCCGCACCCCCTGGCCTTCTCTATTGTACTGGCCACGGGATTCCCTTGCAACGGGGCGGCGCCTGCGTCGCCCGTTCCTGCCTCCTCTGCCCCTTTCCAGTCCCTGACCCCCAAGTAGCCCTGGTCCCGCCAGCCCGGCAGGCAGGCCTGCGCGCCCTGGCGGGGGGGCTCCCGCAGCCAGCCGCCGGCTGGCGGGCGACCGGCGCGCCGCAAAGGAGGTGAGGCGTAGCGCAGCACCACGACCGAATAGAGGGACCCTGACAGGGGCAATCTGCCAGGGCCCGGGACAAAGGGCGGCATAAGGCCGCGCCTCTGCCGCACGGCCATTATGCCATAGCCACCCGTGAAGGGTGAGAAACCGCAACGGAGGACAAGAAGACATGAAGCGATTCATATTGGCCCTACTCGTGGGTGGGGCGGTGTTCGCAGCCGTGTTTGCCGCGGCCGCAGCCCTCAATGTCAATGCCGGTGTGCTTCAGTCCGGAAGTGACGAGGACCTGACCTGCGACACGGACGGCGTCCAGGTCTACTACCAGGACGGCTGGCAAAGCTCGCTCGACGACTTTGGCATCACCGCCGTCGTGGTCGCAGGGATCAGCGACCAGTGCGACGGCAAGCTGGTCGAAGTCGTCCTCACGGACAACGCCGGCAACTGGCTTGCTAGCGGATCGGGCACCTTCACGAAACCAAGCAACGTGACTGCGACAATGAGCCCTGTGGTCGCCGCGAAGGACGTCTACGACGTCCATGTGATCATCCGCTGATCGGCGCAGGCTAGCCGCGGGTCCGGCCCTCGCCCCGGGCCCGCGGTCACCACGGTAGGACCGCTACTTGCCATGGCTACAAGAACGGCTTCCGGGGCTCGCAGGGGATGGGGTTGGCCTGGATGGCCGCAGCTCGCTCGGCTGCTGGGCTTTCTGGCCGTCCTGGCGGCCGTTGTCGCCTGGGCCGTTCTTCTACGTCCCCAGTTTCTCAGCGGTCCTGTCGCGTACAACTTGGTCAGCGGCAGCAGTATGGAGCCCATACTGCACGGAGGCGACCTGGCAGTGGCGCGCAGGCAGGACACGTACCATCTTGGCGATATCATCGTCTTCCGGACAGAGGGCGGCAACGTCATCCACCGCATCGTCGGCGGCTCCGCGGAAGAGGGTTTCATCACGCAGGGCGACAACAGGGACGGGTTTGACCAGTGGCGGCCCACGCCGAAGGACATCCTCGGCAAGATGTGGTTCCGCATCCCCGCGGGTGGGCATGTGGTAGCCGTCCTGCGATCCCCCATGGTGCTGGCTGCCCTGGCCGCCAGCGCCGCGGCGTTTCTGGTGCTGAGCAGGCCTGAGGAGAAGAGGAGGGAGCACCGGGGCCAGCGCGGCGCTCCCCCAGGATAAGAGGTGTCCTATGCGCGGGTGGATCGCGACAGCCGGAGCAGGTCTGACCTCGCTGGTCTTCCTCGCTGTCCTCTCCAGCTCCGCCGCAACGCTGATTGTGGACGGTGGAGTACTCCAGGTCTTCACGTACCCCGTCCACATCGAGGTGCCAACCGAGCCCTCGGATCTGAACTGCGTCAGCACCGGCGTCTTCAGCCGCCAGTTGCAGTGGCAGCCGTCGCCCCTGGCCGACGGCTACCGCATCTACCACGACGGCCCCTTCTGGGATGACCAGTTCGAGCTACTGGATCAGGTGGCGGCCCCTGCTACTACCTACGATGAGGTGTGGCCCAGCTTCTTCCGCCATCGCTGGTACATCACCACGGTGTCCGGCGCCTGGGAGAGCGGCCCTAGCAACGTCATCGAGGCGCACTGCCGCCCGGCCCTCTTCTTCCCCGGCCCCTGCGGCCTGGACGGCGAGAACGAGCACTCCCAGCGCACCGTAGCCCTGACCTGGGAGCCTACGGCGGCGGCCGCCCTCTACGGCGTCTTCCGCGCCGAACAGAGCGGCGGCCCCTACGAGATGGCGGGTACTAGTGAGAGCACGACATACGATGACTACGCCGTCGCCGACGGCGTTACCTACTACTACGTCGTCGTGTCGGTAGACGCGCAGGGCAACGAATCAGACCCCAGCGTGGAGATCGCCGTGGCCGACATTGCTCCTGCCCCTTCGCCCACAGCCACCGCCATCCCAACCGCGGAGCCCACGGCGACCGAGACGCCGGTGCCAGCGCCAACAGAAGAGCCTGACGCCACCGCCACGGAGCCGGCGTTCGCACCTCCTGAGGCCACGCCTACCGCGGAGACAGCAGACACCGCAACTCCGACGAACGCTGAGACGCTGATTCTGGAGGCGACAGCGACGGCAACGCCGGCGACGGAGCCTACCGTTACCTCAGATGCAGACAGATGATCTTGGGCGACCGTAGATACAGGACTCCCCGGCGACGCCGGGGAGTGATGCGCTAACGACCGTGGTCACGCGGGGCCGTCACGGGGCGAGCGAGGCGGCCCCGCCCGCGCCTGCCTGTCGCCAGGCAGGAGAGCGGCCACCACCTTGCCAGGACCCTCGTGGCGGCCCCACCAGCATTATCGGCCGTCCACGGGGGTCTCAGCAGGGGGCGCGTTACGCCTTGCCGCGACGTCCTCGAATATCCCCTGCCTAGTGCGTCACCATGCCCCCGCTGATGTTGATGGCCTGGCCCGTCATGTAGTCGGACTGGCTGGAGGCCAGGAAGGCCACCAGGTTCGCCACGTCCTCGGGCATCTCCAGCCGCCCCAGGGGAATGTGCTTCACGGCCTCGGCGACTACTTCGTCGTAGGGCATGTTCAGCACGAAAGAGGCCACACGCCAGCCCCAGCGCTGTAGCTCCGTGTCCACCTCGCCGGGGCAGACGGCGTTCACCTGGATGTTGTGCTGGGCCACCTCCAGGGCCATCACCCGCGTGAAGGCGATGATGGCCGCCTTGGCCGCCGAGTAGGCGGAGAGGAAAAGACCGCCCGCCTTGGCCGCTATCGACGAGATGTTGATGATCTTGCCGCCCCCGCCCCGCTCTATCATGTGGCGGACCGCCGCCCGCGAGCAAAGGAAGGTGCCGGTGGCGTTGATGGCGATGGTCTTGTTCCAGGCCGCCTCCTCCATGAGGACGACCGGCCCCGGGCCCGGGGCGCCGCCGGCGTTGTTGACCAGGATGTCGATGCGTCCGAAGGCCTCCAGCGCCTGGGATACCATGGCCTCCACGGTGGCGCTGTCGGTGACGTCAACGGGCACGGCGAGGGCGCGGACGCCGGCCTCCCGGATCCGGCGGGCCGTCTCCTCCAGGCCCTCGCGGTCCCCCAGGCCGTAGTCGGGGAACTCCTCGAAGCTGCGAGTGATGTCGGCCACGACCACGTCGGCGCCCTCGCGGGCCAGGCGTACGGCGATGCCCCGCCCGATGCCCGCCTCGCGTCCGGCCCCCGTGACAATGGCGACTTTGCCCTTTAGGTCATACACGTGTGCCTCCTGGCGAATCGCTACATAAGCTCCATCTCTTTGAGGTCCGCCGCCACCTTCAGCTTGGGCTCCGTCAGAGCCTGCACCTCCTCCGCTGTCCAGCCGGGGATCACCTCTCGCAACAGCAGCCCCTCCAGCGTCACCTCGATGACGGCGATGTCGGTGACGATGAGGCTAACGCAGGCGGGCGCCGTCAGCGGCTCGCTGCACTGACGCACGATCTTGGGCCGGCCGTCTTTCGTGGTGTGGGTCGTCAGAGCGATGAGCTTGCGGGCGCAGAAGGCCAGGTCCATGCCGCCGCCCAGGCTGCCCACCTTCTTGCCGGGCAGGAGCCAGTTGGCCAGGTCCCCCCTCTCCGATACCTGAATCGCCCCCAGCACGCCGATGTCCACGTGCCCGCCGCGGATCATGGCGAAGCTCTCGGCCTGATCGAAGAAGGACATGCCCAGCTTGCGGGACACGGGCTGGACGCCGGCGTTGACCAGGTCCACATCGGCCAGGTCGGGGTCGGTGATGATGGGCCCGAAGCCCAGGACCCCGTTCTCAGAGTGAAAGAGGATCTCCTTCTCGGGCGGCACGTACATGCTGCACAGAGTGGGAATGCCCACGCCCAGGTTCACCACCATCCCGTCCTGGAACTCCTTGACGGCCCGCAGGGCCATGGTCTGCTCGTCCAGGCGCTCCTTTTCCTGCTCCATCACTTACCCCCTGTCGGCCTGACCACCACCCGGTCCACGTAGAGGCCGGGGGTGACGACGCGCTCCGGGTCCAACTCGCCCAGCTCCACCACCTCATCCACCTCGGCGATGGTGACGGTGGAGGCGCCGGCCATAGTGGCGTTGAAGGTGCGCGAGGTGCCATGGTAGACCAGGTTGCCGTAACGGTCGGCCTTGTAGGCGCGAATGAGAGAGAAGTCGCCCTTGATGGCATGCTCCAGCAGGTGCGGCCGACCGTCGAAGACGCGTACCTCCTTCCCCGGCTCGACGACGGTGCCGGGGCCGGTGGGGGTGTAGAAGGCGGCGATGCCGGCCTTGCCCGCCCGAATGCGCTCGGCCAGGGTGCCTTGGGCGTTCAGCTCCAGCTCCACCTCCCCCGAGGCCACCTTCTTCTCGAATGGCGTCAGCACCACGGGCGAGGGCGCCGCCGGGAAGGCCAGGATTCCCTTCTTCACCTGGCCCTGCTCCACCAGGATGCCCGGGTCCACGAAGTCGGCTGGGAAGCGGAGGATACTCTTCATCCGCGTGCGGATGAACTCGATGAGCTCCATGCCCCAGCCGCCGGAGTTGCCGACGATGGTGAGGTCTCGCACGCCGCGGCGGGCTACGGCGGATATGAGATAGCTGGGACACTCGCCGGGCCCCGCGAAACCGCCGATGAGGAGGACGGCGCCGTCGGAGACATCGGCCACCGCCTCGTCGAAGCTTGGGACCACCTTGTTGATGGGCACGTGGCATCACCTCCTCAAGAAACCGCTACGGTGGCGCCAGTATACTACGTGACCGGCGCAGGAACAGTAGTCGCGCATCCGGTTCGTCCGCCACCGCCGCCCCTAAAGCGCCTGGACGGCCGCCCGCCGCCGGGGTAAGCTGGTCTGCACATTGAAGGCCGAGACTCAGTAGCATCGCTCAGGAGGCAGAGCGTGGAGATGAAAGACGTCTTCGAGATGGGCCGGAAGCTGCGCAACTGGGGCCGCTGGGGCCCCGAGGACGAGTTGGGCACCCTCAACTTCATCACGCCGGAGAAGATAGTCCAGGCCTGCCGCCTGGTGAAGAAGGGCAAGGCCTTCGCCCTGGCCATCCCCTTCGATAGCCAGGGGCCCCAGACCGGCGGTGGCGGTCGCATCAACCCCCTGCACGTCATGCTGGCCACCGGCGCCGACGCCGCTGCCGGCGCCCAGGATCGCATCCCCGGCGGCTTCCGCTACGCCGACGACCTGGTGATCATGCCCCTCCAGTGCGCCACCCAGTGGGACTCGCTGGCCCACGTCTTCTATGAGAACGAGATGTACAACGGCTACGACGCTCGCCTGGTGACCGCCTACGGCGCCGGCCGCAACAGCATCGACAAGATGAAGGAGCGCATCGTCTCCCGGGGTGTGCTGCTGGACATCCCCCGCCATAAGGGCCTCGACTGGCTGGAGCCGGGCTATCCCATCACGCCAAAGGACCTGGACGGCGCCGCCGGCCGCCAGGGCGTAGCCGTGGAGGCCGGCGACATCCTGCTGGTGCGCACCGGCCACATGGCTTTCTGCCGCTCGCGGGGGAGCTGGGAGGGTTTCGCCGGCGGCGACTCCCCAGGCCTCGCACTCAGCACCGCCCCCTGGCTCCACGAGAAGCAGGTGGCGGCGGTGGCCACCGACACCTGGGGCGTGGAGGTGCGCCCCAACGAACCGCCCAACTCCTTCCAGCCCCTGCACCTGGTCCTCATCCGGGACATGGGGCTGCTGCTGGGGGAGATCTTCTACCTGGACGAGCTGGCCGAGGACTGCGCCGCCGACGGCACCTACGAGTTCCTGCTGGTAGCGCCGCCCATCCCCTTCACCGGCGCCGTGGGCTCGCCGGTGAACCCCATCGCCCTCAAGTGATTGCGCTGAGGGCGGCAGCCCGCAGGAAAGGGACGAAGCGCCCTTGACGAAGCGCGCCCCAGGCATACACTGACCTTGGGCCCGCCTGCCGGCAGGGCTGAAGTCGGACAGCGCATGGGACGTGCCATCTCTACCCAGCCTGACCCCGAGGTCGTGCGGACCTCCTTCCGGGGGTGCCGCCCACTCTTCTACGACTTCTTCACGGCCGGAGTCAGCCGCCAGTACCGCGCCGTGGCCGTGGGGCGACTTGCTCTCCGACCCGGGGACGCCGTCATCGACCTGGGGTGCGGCACCGGCCTAAGCCTACCGCTGCTGGTGGATGCCGTCGGGCCTGAAGGGCAGGTCATCGGCGTGGACGCCAGCCCGCACATGCTGGCCCGCGCCCGCCGGCGAGTCGAGGCGGCTGGGTGGCGGAACGTGGAACTGGTGGAGGCCTTCGCCCAGGACTTCCAGCCGCAGAAGCCAGTCGACGGCGTGCTGGCCTGCAACGTCAACCAGCTCATCTGCTCGCCGGAGGTGGTACAGAACGCCGTCACCTGGCTGAAGCCAGGGGAGCGCTTCGTGGCGACCGGCAGCCGCCGAGGGCCCGGGTTTGGGGGCTTCCTGCGCGCCCTCTTCCTGCGGGTCACGATCCCCCTCATGCAGCGCGAGCGGTCGGCGGTGCGCTGGATCCTGCAGGAGCGGCCCTGGCAGGAGCTGGAGCGGGCGCTGGGGCCGCTGGAGATCGAGTACTTCCTGGCTGGCGCCGCCTTCGTGGCTTGGGGGGCCAGGCGTCCTGCCGGAGAGACCAGGGCGGAGTGAGGGCAACGGGCAGCGACGGTCAGAGAATCAAGGGAGAATTATCATGGCTACCATCACGGGCGGAGAACTTCTCCTGAAGTGTCTGGTTCAGGAGGGCGTTCGCATCATCTTCGCTGTCCCCGACGCCAGCTATAACACGGTGCTGGGCAAGCTCCGCAGCTACGGCGTGCGCCTGCTGCCGCCGCGCCACGAGGCCGCCGGCGCTCACATGGCCGACGGCTGGTCGCGGGTCACGGGCCAGTTAGGGGTGTGCATGGCCGGCGCCGGGCCCGGCACAGCGAACCTGCTCTCCGGCATCATCACCGCCTATTCGGAGGGTTCCCCTGTCCTGGCCATCACCACCAACCGGCACAGCGCCACCATCTACCCCGACCGCGGCGGGGTGATGCAGTACTCGGACCAGGTCTCCCTCTTCAAGCCGGTGACCAAGTGGAATGCCCTGGTCGCCCAGGCCCAGCGCATCCCCGAGCTGATCCAGAAGGCCATCCGCGCCGCCACCAGCGGCCGGCCCGGCCCCGTCCACCTGGACATCCCGGAGGACGTGATGGAGGCCGAGATCGACGAGGAGAAGGCGCCGGTGGAGGAGGCCCGGCGCTACCGCGTGGTGCAGCCCCAGGTGCCGGACCGGGCCCTGATCAAGCAGGCAGCGGCCATGCTCACGGAGGCTGCCATCCCGGCCATTTACGTCGGAGGCGGCGTGCGGCACTCCGGCGCCTGGACAGAGCTGAAGCTCCTGGCGGAGCACCTGAGCTGCCCCGTCCTCCTTAGCCCCGGCGCGCGAGGCCTCTTTCCAGAGGACAGCCCTCTCTGCTTCATCCCCCTTTCGACGGGAGGTATGAACCTGCGCAAAGAGGCCGACCTCGTCCTCCTCGTGGGCACGCAGCTCCCCCAGCTCGACTGCCACGGCCGGCCCCCCTTCTGGGCGCCGTCGCAGCGCCAGAAGGCCATCCAGGTGGACGTTGACCCGGAGGCCATCGGCCGGAACCGACCCGTAGACGTGGGCATCCTGGGGGACGCCCGGGCCACCCTGGCTGCGCTGCTGGAGGAGGTGGAGGCCATCACCGGGCCCCGACCCCCTTCGGAGAGGCTCCAGGAGTACCAGCGTCAGAGCCGGGAGTGGGAGGAGGGCCTGGCCGCCCTGGCCACCGAGACGAAGCCCGTGCACCCGGCGCGCCTCATGACCGAGGCCAGGCGCTTCTTCCCCCACGACGGCATCCTGGCCATGGACGGTGGCAACACGTCGATGTACTGCTTCCAGTACCTCCGCGTCTTCCAGCCGCGGAGCTTCCTCTGGACCTCCAAGTTCGGGCACCTGGGCACGGGGCTCCCCTACGCCATGGCCGCCAAGCTGGCGCAGCCGGAAAGGACGGTGCTCCTCATCACTGGCGACTCCGCTTTCGGCTTCAACATCCAGGAGCTGGAGACGGCCTACCGCGAGAAGATTCCCGTCATCTGCCTGGTGTCCTGCGACTACCGCTGGGGGATGGAGGTGCCGGGCCAGCTAGTCAGCCTGGGCCTGGAGAATCTCATCGGCGTGGACCATTCCCGCGCCCGCTACGACAAGGTGGCCGAGGGCTTCGGCTGCTTCGGCGCCTACGTCGAGGACCCGGCCGAGATACAGCCAGCCCTGGCGGCCGCCGTGAAATCGGGCCTGCCGGCCGTGATCCAGGTGGTGGTGGACCAAGGGGCTAACGTGCTGCCGCCGGGCCTCATGGAGTACGCCGAGGCCCTCGGCGAGGTCTGAGGCTAGTCCGCTACCTCACGGCTACGGATGACGAGGACAGGCGTCCCCGCTTGGCGGAGGATCTGGTCGGCCACGCTGCCGAAGACCAGGCGGAGCAGACCGCTGCGGCCGTGGGTGGACATGGCGATGAGGTCCATCCCGTGGTGGTGGGCGTATTCGACGATGGTGTCGCCTGCCCTACCCTCCACGACCTCCGCCGACACCTTGATCTTCTGGGCCTTCAGGCGCCCGGCGACCCCTTGCAGGTAGGAGCGGGCGTCCTCGCGCTCCGCCTTCAGTGCCTCCACGGCAGCCTCCAGGCCGATGGAGGCGGCAGCGCCGGTGGGCTCCAGGCCAGCGGGCATGGTCTCGGCCACCAGCTTGGAGAGGGGCGCGATGACCTGGATCAGGGTCACTTCCGAGTCGAAGCGCCGCGCCAGCTCCTGCACGTAGGGGAGAACCACCTCCGCCAGCTTCGAGCCGTCCAGGGGCATCAGGACCTTGCCGTACATGGAGGCCTCCCTCCTCGATTCCGTGCGCCCGCGAGGGGCGCCCCTACGATGTTACGATGCCGCGCGACTCATCTCCCACGCCGAGGGCATTGTAGGGGTAGTGCCTCACGGCCCGCAACGGTAATAGTAGGGCGCGGGCCTACACGGCGGCCACCAGATCGGCTACCATACCAGCGCGATGCTCCCGGAAACCCTGATACGGACGAAAGCACCCGAGGTCGCCGACCAGATCCTCCGCATCGGCGCATCCGCCCACAATGAGGCGGAACTGCGCATCGGTGTCGCTGGCCTTCTCAAGACCTTTGCGTCAGAAATAGGCATCCCTCTCGAAGACCGCCACGAATACAACATCGCCCGTGGGCGCGCCGACTCCACCTACGGCCGCCTCGTAATCGAGTACGAGCACCCCCAGGCATTCACGGACAGAAACGATAGCCTTTGGAACCGCAAGGCAATCGACCAGGTGAAGGACTACCTGAGGGGATTAGACAAGGAAGAAGGACGGTCGCCTTCGCGCATGCTGGGCGTCTGCCTCGACGGCACACGAATGATCTTCGTGAAGTACCGTGAGGGCAGATGGCAGGAGGAACCGCCTGTGGCGGTCTCCCCTCGCTCTGTCGAGCAGTTCCTTCTACGTCTGGCCTCGCTTGCGCCGCGAGGGAAGGCGCTAACCGCGGAGAACCTACTAGATGACTTCGGACCGAGCGCCGACCGCCCCGGCCCGGCCTCCGTCAAGGTGCTCTACGGCAAGCTCCGCGACATCACCAACAGCAAGAAAGTGAATACCCTTCTCCTGCAGTGGGACACGATGTTCGGCCAGGTCAGCGGATATGACGCCGCCTCCGCTGAGCGGCTGATTCAGCCCCTGGCCCACCAGTACGGCATCTTTGATTCGAAGATCCAGCCTGGCAAGTTCCTGTTTGCCCTGCACACGTACTACGCAGCATTCATGAAGCTCCTGGCGGCCCACATGGTGACGCTACAGACCACGGGGCTGACGCGCCTTGGGCAGTGGCTTACTATGCCCGCTCGACGGTTCATGGAAGAGTTGCAGCACCTGGAAGACGGGGACATCTTCCGGAGTGTGGGCATCCGCAACTTCCTCGAGGGGGACTTCTTCCGTTGGTACCTGGAGATATGGGACGGCAAGCTGGAGGAGGCTCTGCGGGGCATCGTGCAGGCGCTCGACGCCTACGACCCCGATACCCTCCGCGTTGAGCCGGAGGAAGCGCGGGACCTGCTGAAGCAGCTCTACCAGGGGCTCCTTCCCAGAGAACTGCGGCACGGGCTCGGCGAGTACTACACGCCAGACTGGTTGGCAGATTTCACTATCGACGAAAGCGGCTACGACGCGGATCCGGACATCCGCGTGCTCGACCCAGCGTGCGGGTCCGGCACCTTCCTCGTCCTGCTCCTGCGCCGGGCCATCGCTGCCGCCGCAGAGCGACAGATGCCGGAGCGAGAACTCCTGACCAAGCTCACCTCCAACATCGTGGGCTTCGACCTAAACCCGCTCGCGGTTATTGCCGCCCGCACCAACTACCTTATGGCCATCCGAGACCTCCTGCCCCACCGCGAGGGCGACATCGATATTCCCGTTTACCTGTGCGACTCTGTCTTGATCCCCGCTGAGGTCAACGAGGGCCGGGAGGAGATCCCGCTGATTACCACGGCGGAGACGTTCGTCGTCCCCCGCCGCGTGGTGGACGGAGGGAAGCTGGATGCTCTCGCCGGCGCCCTCGAACGCTGCGTGGAGCACGACTACCCTCGAGACGACTTCCTCGCCCTGGTCGCAGAGGAACTACGGTTCTCCGATAAGGACAAAGCAGCCACGCGGCACATCCTGGGCCCCCTCTATGACCAGTTGATCCAGCTCAAGAAGCAGGACCGCAACGGAATCTGGGCCAGGATCATCAAGAACGCCTTCGCACCTCTCTTCCAGAGCCAGCGCCCGTTCGACATCGTAGTGGGCAATCCACCGTGGGTGAACTGGGAGAGCCTGCCCCCGGACTACCGCAGGCGCACGCAGGAGCTGTGGAAGAAGTACGGCCTTTTCACGCTCTCCGGCACCCGCGCCCGGCTGGGCGGTGGCAAGAAGGACATCTCTATGATCATGGCTTACGTGGCCATGGACCGCTATCTGCGGGATGGCGGCGTCCTGGCCTTCGTCATCACGCAAACCGTATTCAAGTCGCGGGGAGCGGGTGAGGGCTTCCGGCGCTTCAACCTGGCCCCGGACGCCAACCTCCTAGGTGACGAGGGCGTCCCCGCCAAGCCGGTGGAGGTGCTGCGCGTGCACGACTTGGTGAGAGTCCAGCCCTTCGCCGGCGCCGCCAACCGCACGGCCATAATGATCCTCCAGAAGGGCCGCCCCACCTCCTATCCTGTGCCCTATGTGGTTTGGCGCAGGAAGGAGCGGGCGCGCATCAATGAGCTCATGGCCCTGCGGGATGTGCGTCTCCAGCTTGAGGAGACAGAGCTGGCGGCCGAACCCCTCAGCCGGCCAACCGATCCCTGGTTGACAGCCCCCAAGGAAACCATGGCGACGCTCCGCAAAGCGGTGGGGCCGTCCCCTTACACGGCGCGGGAAGGTTCCTCTACGCTTGGTATCAATGGGGTCTACTGGGTGGAGATCATGGAAGAGCTGCCGGACGGGAAGCTGCTTATCCACAACCTGCACGACGTAGGCAGGACGGAGGCTATCCCAGCCTTGACGCGGCCCATTGAGCGCGACCTGCTCTATCCGCTGCTGCGTGGCCGCGACGTACAGCGTTGGGTAGCGATACCATCGGCTCACATCATCTTAGCCCAGAACCCGCAGACGCGGGTCGGCTGGCCGGAATCCGAGATGCGCGTGCGCTGGCCCAACACGTATGCCTATCTCAAGGAGTTTGAGCCGCTCCTAAGTCAACGCCCCGTCTTCAAGAAGTTCTTCAAGCCTGACGATCCCTTTTACACCATGTTCGCCGTAGGTCGGTATACCATTTCGCCTTACAAGGTCGTGTGGCCAGAGGTTTCGGGCACGATGCGCGCAGCGGTAGCAATGCCCGCCGACGATTCAGTGCTAGGCCGCAGGCCTGTGGTGCCAGATCACACCCTCATCCTCGTCGATGCCGCCACACAGCAAGAGGCCCATTACATAGCGGGTGTCATGAATTCGTCCTTGACGCGGCTCTTCGTGGAGTCCTACGTCGCGCTTCACCCATCGCCTCACGTGTTGCAGCACTTTCGGCTTCCCCGGTTTGACCCGGACGACCCGTCCCACACCCGCCTCGCGTCCCTCGCGGCTGAGGCGGCACGGCTCGCTGCCAAAGATGCCCGCGGTCTTTCGGCGGTCGAGCGGCAGATCGACGCTGCCGTCGCCGAGCTCTTTGGCCTCACCACGCAGGAGTTGGAAGCGCTTCAAGAAGGGGCGGGCTCCTGAGCCCTGCCCCGACTAGTTGCCAACCTTTCCCCCCTTGCCTTAGGATGGCAGGCACACGTCATCTCAGCCTGGAAAGTTGGTCTCGTCATGGCTATGCGCTCCGATACCATCAAGCGGGGCTTCGAGCGGGCGCCCCACCGCAGCCTGCTGCGCGCCACCGGCGTCGTTCGCCACCCCGCGGACTTCGACAAGCCGTTCATCGCCATCGTCAACTCCTACGTAGACATCATCCCCGGCCACGCCCACCTCCAGGAGGTGGGACGGGTGGTGAAGCAGGCGGTGCGCGAGGCCGGCGGCCTCCCCTTCGAGTTCAACACCATCGGCGTGGACGACGGCATCGTCATGGGGCACTTCGGTATGAAGTACTCCCTCCCCAGCCGCGAGCTCATCGCCGACAGCGTGGAGACGATGGTGGCCGCCCACTGCTTCGACGGCATGATCTGCATCCCCAACTGCGACAAGATCGTGCCCGGCATGCTCATGGCCGCCATGCGCCTCGACATCCCCACCATCTTCGTCAGCGGCGGCCCCATGCCGGCCGGCCGCCTGAGCGACGGCCGTATCGTGGACCTCATCTCCGTCTTCGAGGGGGTGGGCGCCTACCGCGCCGGCCGCATCGGCGAGGGCGAGCTGCAAGAGCTGGAGGAGAAGAGCTGCCCCGGTTGCGGCTCCTGCGCCGGGATGTTCACCGCGAACTCCATGAACTGTCTCTGCGAGGCCCTGGGCATGGCCCTGCCCGGCAACGGCACCATCCTGGCCCAGACCGAGGAGCGGCTGGAGCTCTACCGGCAGACGGCTCGGCAGATGATGCGCCTCCTGGAGGCGGGCGTCACCACCCGCCAGATCGTGACGCCGAAAGCCATCGATAACGCCTTCGCGCTGGACATGGCCATGGGCGGCTCCACAAACACGGTTCTCCACACGCTGGCCCTGGCCCACGAGGGTGGCGTCGAGTACCCCCTGGCCCGCCTCAACGAGGTGGCCGCCCGCGTGCCCTACATTTGCAGCGTCTCGCCCGCCTCCAGCGTCCACGTGGAGGACGTCCACCGCGCCGGCGGCGTCAGCGCCATCCTCCACGAGCTCAGCCGCAAGGCGGGTGTGCTGGACATGAGCCAGCGCACAGTCACCCTCAAGACCCTGGGCGAGAACGTGGCCCAGGCGCAGGTGCTCGACCCGGAGGTCATCCGGCCCATCGAGAACCCCTTCAGCCACACGGGCGGCCTCGCCATCCTCTTCGGCAACCTGGCACCGGAAGGGGCGGTGGTCAAGGCTGGCGCCGTGGACCCCTCGATGCTGGTCTTCGAGGGCCGCGCCCGCGTCTTCGACTCTGAGGAGGAGGCCATCGAGCCCATCATGGGCGGGCAGATCAAGCCCGGCGACGTGGTCACCATCCGCTACGAGGGGCCCAAGGGCGGGCCAGGCATGAAGGAGATGCTCAGCCCTACCTCTGCCATCGTGGGGATGGGCCTAGGCAACCAGGTGGCCCTCATCACCGACGGCCGCTTCTCCGGAGGCAGTCGCGGCACCTGCATCGGCCACATCTCGCCGGAGGCGGCGGCCGGCGGGCCCATCGCCGCCCTCCGCGATGGCGATGCCGTCCACATCGACATCCCCAACCACCGGCTGGAGGTGGACCTGACGGACGCCGAGATCGAGCGGCGCCTGGCAGAAACGAAGCCGCCGCAGCGCGAGATCCCCAGTCGCTGGCTGCGCCGCTACGCCAGCCTGGTGACCAGCGCCAATACGGGGGCGGTGCTGCGGGAGCCCGAGGGATAGGCCTGCCACAGATTCACACAGATTGAACACGGATTCCCGGGGGTCGGCGGAACCTGTTGGGGGTAATCTGTGTCTGTCTGTGCCCATCTGTGGCTGAAAACCATCATGTCGATGCTCGAAATCAGATGAAGATCACGGCACGGGCGCCGGTACGCGTCGACCTGGCCGGGGGCTGGACGGACGTCCACTACTTCGCCGACCGCGAGGCAGGCGCCGTCCTCAACGTCGCCATCGCCCACTACGTCCGCGGCGAGCTGGCCCGCGCCGCACGGCGGTTCCGGGTCACATACCACACCGACATCCCGCCCGGGGCCGGGCTGGGCGCCTCGGCTGCCCTCAACGTCGTCTGGCTGGCCCTGGTGAACGCCGCCCTGCTCCGCCAGCCCTCGCGAGAGGAGCTGGCGGAGCAGGCCTACCGGCTGGAGGACCTCCTGGGAGTGACCGGCGGCAAGCAGGACCAGTATGCCGCCGTCCTGGGAGGCATCAACCTTCTCCGCTTTCGGGAGGGCGCCGTCCACGTCGAACGGCTATCGCTCAGCGACGAGACGCTGCGCCAGTTGCAGAGGCGGCTGATCCTCGTCTACAGCGGCGAGTCGCGCCTCTCCGGCGACATCCACGAGAGAGTCTGGAAGGGCTACCTTTCGGGCGAGGAGAAGGTGGCGGACGCCCTGCGGCGCCTCACAGCCATCGCGCTCGAGATGCGGGAGGCCCTGGTGTCCGGGGACCTGGCGTCCTTCGGCGCCCTTCTGGGGGAGAACTGGCGGTGCCAGAAGGACCTCCACCCGTCGATCACCAACGAGACGGTGGAGGGGCTCTTCCGGACGGCGGAAAGGGCGGGCGCGATCTCGGGGAAGGCCTGCGGCGCCGGCGGCGGGGGCTGCCTCCTCTTCTGGTGCGAGGAGGGGGCCGCCTCGCGGGTGGCCGGCGCCCTGCGCGACGCCGCACCTCAGGTCATCGACTTCGCGCTGGACGGGGAGGGGCTGGTGGTGAGGAGAGAAGGATAGTGGCCAACGATGGCACCAGCCGAGACTGGTGTGGGGACTCTGCGAGAACCAGTGATCTCGGTGGCCACGTTGCTCTAGTTTGAGCAGGTTGACATCTGCAGTCCTCGCAGTTACAGTCTGAACACACGTTCCATTTATGGGAGCTAACCCGACACGTTGTCTGCGGAAAAGCCCTTCTCGAAGCGGTTCCTGCAGTTTCGGGCCACCGAGCTACCCGAGGCGTTTCGGCGCAGAGTTGTCTACCAGATCTGCGACAGCTTTGAGGAGTTCCAGCCCAGCAGTGTACACGTCGAGCCTGTGGAACTGGCTGCCGGCAAGATTAATGGGATATCCAAGGGGCGCATGTATGCTGGCGCGTATCTTCACGACATCATGGTACGAGCGGAGGGTCTGAAGGACAGCACGGCGCTAAGAACAAGCCGCCACGCATGGTTCGAGGCTTATGCGCTCAGCTGCCAGCCGAACAAGTTCCTGGATATTCTAGACTACCTCTTTGGCGGGTGGTGGCACAGCAGCGACAAGTACGCGGGGTATGTGAATGACCTCTTCGAGGAGTACGGCCTTCCCTACAGCATACATGACGATCACGTCGAGCCCGCCTTGCCACAGCCCTCGGGAACATCGGCTACGTTAGCTGTCCAGACCGTCCCTATGCCCGCCAAGCTTGATCCGTCGTCCCCGTATGGTAACCGCGTGCTAGTGCGCAACCTCCTGAGAACATGCACGGGCCACGTTTGGTGGCTGGAGAAGCATATGCCAAAACTGGTGCTCGAGGTCCTCCATGACGCCGTCGATCCGGACAGAGTCCAGCAGATCAGGCTGCTGTCTGGACCGCGCAACGTTACGGCCTCCTGCGGCAGCGATTTCGAGGCCTTCGCTCAAGAATGGGGCGCGAAGGGTGTTGAAGTGGAGTGGCGGGTGCTGCCAACTGACCGCCTCGGGCAACTGCACGACAGGTACATTCTTACCGATGGCGGCAGCTACAACGTTCCGCCCATCAACTCGATATTCGCCAAGGCGCAGATGGCAGAGATTAGCGCAAGTTCGGTGAAGCCCACCGAATTTGAGGGCCTATGGGCTGAAGCCGCAGATATCCGAGCCGCCAAGTCCGACAATCCAAAGCCGTCATAGAACTTTTCTGCCGCCCGCGGCCGCCCTGCTTCGCTCGCATCGGTACTGCATGCTGCGCCCTGTCTTCAGAACCCCCCGCTGCCCGTCGGTCACGTCCAGATTGACGAGGGAGATCTAGATCCGGCGGGCGACACCCACCAGGATGGGTATGCCCAGCCCCGTGACGTATCGCTGGAGGTCCACGAACTGGAAGCCGGCGTCGACGATGGTCTCCGCCGTACGCCGGTTGACGTGGCAGCCGCCGCCGAGGCAACGCCAGACGGGCGCGATGGCGTCCTGCACCAATCCGCGCAGGCCGCCGTCGTAGCGGACGTGCTCGATGAATCGGAGAGTGCCGCCGGGCTTGAGCACCCGCCTCGCCTCCAAGAGGGCGCTCCGGGCGTCCTTGACGGTGCAGAGCACAAGGACGCTCACCACGTGGTCGAAACTGCCGTCCTCGAAGGGCAGGTGCTCCGCCACGTGCCGGCAGAGCTCCACGTGAGTCAGGCCCAGCTCCTCCAGGCGCTTTCGGGCCTGGGCCAGCATGAAGGGGTCCGGCTCCGTAGCCACCACCTCGCGCGCCTTCTCATAGCATGGGAAGCTGTGGCCGGTGCCGGCGCCTATCTCCAGCACGCGCCCCTCCGCTTCGCCTACGACGTAGGATAGGTAGCCGCGCATCCATTTCTGGTTCTTCCTATCGAGGAGACCATACAGGGCGGCGTGCCACCGCCGCCCCTTGAACCCCTGATTCGTCCCGCCGGACATGCTTGTGCCAGCTTCTCTCCAGGCATTGCCGCCCGGCCCGCCGCGCCAGCGGCAGCCAGTGTAGCACCAGGGCCGTCGGCCAGCCAGACCGACTAAGCAATCCGCACAAAACGCCAGGCTGAAGCCTGGCCTTCGGTGTTGGTGCTCACAGCTGGGGGCAGCTAGCGAAAGAGGTCCTTATCGGGGTCGCGCACGAGGTCGCGGCCGCGACCGCAGCCGGGCTCGAAGTGGTAGCCGCGGATGAGAGCGGCGGGGATGCGTTCCAGCTTGCCTGTCACCAGCTCGGCGGCGGCCGCCAGCTCGTCGGCCACGGCCACCTGCGTGACCCGCAGCTCGTAGCCGTAGGGGTCGCGCTGGCCAGCGTAGTCCTTGAGGGCCACCAGGCCGGCCACGCCGATGGCCACCTCGTCGGTGCCCTCGCGCCAGGGCCGGCCGAAGGTATCGGAGATGACGACGGCCACCCAGGCGCCGGCGCGCTCCTCGATGGCCTTACGCAGGGCCTCGGCCGAGCGGTCCGGGTCCTCGGGGAGCAGGATGAGCAGGCCGGGGCCCCCGGCGTTGGAGGCGTCGACGCCGGCGTTGGCGCAGATGAAGCCGTGGTGAGTCTCGGTGATGATGACGCCGCGGTCCATGCGCACGATGCGGCGGCTCTCGCGCAGCACCACCTCCACGTGCCGGGCGTTCTTCCCCGTCTCCGCCGCCACCTGTCGGGCGAAGCTCGACGGCTCGACGGTGCGCACGTCCACCACGCGGCCCTCCGCCTTCGACACCACCTTCTGGGTCACCACCAGCACGTCGCCGTCGATGGGGAGCGTGTCCTGGCGACGGGCGGCATCCAGGATGAGGGCCGCCAGGTCGTCGCCCGGGCATACCTCGGGGATACCGGCGATGCCTATGATGCGGACTTCAGGGGTCAAGAGGAGCTCCGGGCGGCCCGCCGGCTCTCCAGCCCGACGATGCGGACGCCGGTCTCCGCCTTGTGGATGCGGTTCAGGTTCAACAGGAGAACGGTGATCAGCTCGACGTAGCGGGCGTTGGCCAGACCCCCGCCGTCGACAGCGCGGAGGCCGGGGATCTTCTCGGCCAGGGCCGTGGCGGTCGCCTTGGCCTCCGGGTCGTCGCTGCACACCAGGACGTCGCCGTCGATAACAGTGTCCCCCTCCTGGAGCTTGCGGGCGCTCAGGGTGTGGAAGGCGGCGGCCAGCCGGGAGCGCGGCAAGAGCCGCTGCGCCTCCTGGGCGGCGGAGCCATCCTCGACGGGGAGAGCGCGGGCCCGCCCCTTCTCGAAGGTGACGGGCACCACCGTGTCCACCACCACCTTCCCCTCCAGGGCGTCGGCCAGCTCAGAGAGGATGGGGCGCTGCCCATCGTAGGGCACGGTAACGAAGACGACGCCGGCGTCGGCGACGGCCTCGCGGTTGAGGGCGCCGCGGACGCGGGCCGACGGCCAGCGTTCCCGCACCCAGGCGGCGGCAGCTTCGGCCCGCTCCAGCCTGCGCGAGCCGATGACCACCTCCTCGCCGGCGACAGCCAGACGAAAAGCCAGCCCCAGACCCTCGGGCCCGGTGCCCCCGATGAAGGCGATCATGGGCTAAGAGAACCCGTCCTGCTCGAAAGTGGCCTCAGCCTAGCAAGCGCCCCAGACAGTGTCAAGGAGCGTAGCGACCGGCAGCGCGCAGCACCTCGCGGGCCGGGGCTTCGCGCTTGACATCGCCCCGCGTCCGTGGCACGTTAACGACCTGCTAAAGTTGGGAGCGTGAAAACAAGAAGCAGGGGCCACGTTGCCGAAAGCCCCTGCCGCTCACCGTTGTCTCTCGACAACAGTGAGGTGGTGACAGAATAATATCGTCATGGGCGCGGGTTGTCAACAGTTGTTCGGGTGAGCACTTGGCATGAAGAACAGGATGGCGGTCTTTATCGATGGCAGGAACGTTCACTATCGCTTGGTCGCTCTTGGCTGGCCCACCGCATACGACGTGCTCGCCTTCGCTGAAGCGATCAGCACTGGCCAGCATTTCAACCTTGTGGCAGTCTACTACTACAATGCGACGCCGCTCTCCAAGTTCACGCCTGAGCCTGCGTACGGCCAGCAGCTACGCTACTATGCGCACATCGAGGGTCAACTCGGCGACAGGTTCCGGAAAGGCTTTCTCATAGAAGTGGGTGGAAGACCCGTTGAGAAACAGGTAGACGTGAAGCTCGCTTTGGACCTGGCGCTGTGTGCGGCAAGGGATGAATACGACATTGCAGCCCTTGTTTCCGCCGACGGTGACCTTGGGGCCGCCGTCGAGGAGGTACACCGAGCGGGCAAGCGGGTTATCAACTACGTCTTCAGAATGAAGCGCTCATTCAACCTCGCCCAGGTGTGCGATGACGTGCGATTCCTGAAGCGAAAGCACTTCACGCCAGTCCAATACCCTGAGAAGCCCGCCATCTGAGACTAGCAAACTACCCGAGACCGGCAGCCCGCAGCACCTCGCGGGCCAGCGCCTCCCGCTCGGCGGGGCCGGTCATGACCGTGTTGGTGACGACGGGCCGCAGGTCCAGCGCAGCCACGTCCTCGGCCTGGGCTGCGTCCTGGCGGTCCAGCACGAAGGCGTCGGCGAGGGAGGCGTAGAGGCGCGCCACGCCCCGGGCGCTCACCTCGTGGCCCAGCCCGGCGAGCATGCCGTCGCCGGGCGGCTGGAAGACGCGCCCGGCGACGACGGGGCTCACCGCCACCACCGCCGCCGGCGAGGCCCGCACGGCCTCTCGGACCCCCGGCAGGGAGAGGATGGGCTCGATGCTGCCGATGGGGTTGCTGGGCGCCACGATGATGGCCCGCGCCTCGCCCAGGGCCTCCAGCACGCCCGGCGCCGGCCGTGCCTTCTCCGCCCCCTGGAAGCGCACGGCCCGCACGCGGTCGCGGGCGCCCCGCTTCACGAGGTACTCCTGGAAGCTGAAAGTGCCGGCTTCCGTCTCGACGATGGTCGGCACCCGGTCGTCGCTCATGGGCAGGAGGCGGGCGCGCACGCCGAGGCGCCGGGCGATGTCGGCCGCCGCCTGGCTCAGGGTGTGGCCCCGGCGCAGCAGCGAGGTGCGGTGGATGTGGGTGGCCAGGTCACGGTCGCCGAGGCGGAACCAGGTCTCGCCGCCCAGGCGGCCCAGGGCATCCAGGCAGTGGAAGGTGTCGCCCCGGTAGCCCCAGCCGCGGGCCTCGTCGACGAGGCCGGCCAGGGCGTAGGTGACGATGTCCAGGTCCGGGCAGACGTAGAGGCCGAAGAACTCGTCGTCATCGCCGGTATTGACGACGACCGTGACCTCCTCCGGCTCCACGACCTGCAGGAGGCCTTGCAGGAAGCGGGAGCCGCCGACGCCGCCGGAAAGAACCGTGATCAAGCCAGACCTCGCGTTCCCTTGCTCTCGTTTGTCCTTGGCCGATCCAGCATAATAGAATACGTTGCTGCGCTTCGGGCAAGCCCTGGTGGCAGGACAGCCCGAATCCCACCCTGAAGCGGGGCCCCCAATGCCAGAACTCCCGGTCACCGACATCGGCGAACACGTGGCCATCGAGGGGTTAACCCAGGTCTTCGACCGGGGTAACCGGCCCCTGACGGCCCTGAGCAACGTCAACCTGCGGGTCGGCCGGGGGGAGTTCGTCTCCGTCATCGGGTCCAGCGGCTGCGGCAAGTCCACCCTCCTCCGACTCATCGGCGGGCTGTTGCAGCCCACCGAGGGCCGGGTCGACCTCGCCGGGGCCACCCCGGCGGAGGCACAGCGACGCAAGGCCATCGGCTACGTGTTCCAGGACCCCTCGCTCCTGCCCTGGCGTAGCGTCATCGCCAACGTCACGCTCCCGCTGGAGGTGAACCGGCGGAGCCGGGGCGAGGATCGTCGCCGAAGCCCTCACGACCTGCTGCACCTCGTCGGTCTCAGCCAGTTCGAGGGCTACTATCCGCGAGAGCTGTCGGGTGGCATGCAACAGCGGGTGGCGCTGGCGCGGGCGCTGGTCTTCGAGCCCTCCCTGCTGCTCATGGACGAGCCCTTCGGCGCCCTGGACGAGATCACCCGCCGGGCCATGCGCTACGAGCTGCTGCGCATCTGGCAGGCCGGCGACGGTGACAGCGGCCGCAAGACGGTCGTCTTCGTCACGCACAGCATCCCCGAGGCCATCACCCTCTCCGATCGGGTGGTGGTGATGTCGGGGTCGCCGGGGACGGTGCGCGCCGTCATCGACATCGACTTGCCGCGGCCACGGGACGAGGACATGGAAACAGAGCCTGTCTTCCTGGACTACGTAGTCCGCCTGCGCCGCCTGTTAGGGGAGGGCTGAGAGTGGAGAGACCCGCTCCCCTGACCGCCGTCCGCGCCAAGGCGCCAAAGCCTGCCGGCTCGGAGACCGCGACCGCCGCGCCCGCCGTGGCAGAGGTGACGCGACCTCTGTCTCTGGCTCGCCTCCTGCGCCTGGCCCGCCGCGCCGCCAGCGACCTGCTGCCGCCTGTCAGCGCCCTACTGCTCGCGGCCGGCATCTGGGAGGCCTGGGTGCGCCTACGCGACGTGCCCGAATACCTGGTGCCGGCGCCCTCGGCGGTGGTTTCGCGCATGGCCGAGGACCCGGCCTTCTTCGCCCGCGAGGGGCTGGTCACCCTCCAGGGGGCCCTGGCCGGCTTCGCTCTGGGCTCGGCGGTAGCCATTGCCCTGGCGGTCCTCATGGCCCACTCGCGCTTCCTTGAGAAGAGCATCTTCCCCCTGGCCATCCTGGTGAAGGTGACGCCTATCGTGGCCATCGCGCCCCTGCTGGCCATCTGGTTCGGCTTCGGGCTGATGCCCAAGGTCTTCATCGCCGGGCTCATCGCCTTCTTCCCGGTGATGGTCAACGGCCTGCTCGGCTTTCGTTCCGTGAACGCGGGGGCCCTCGAGCTCTTGCAGTCGCTGGCCGCCTCGCGCCTCGAGGTGTTCCTCAAGCTGCGGCTGCCCAGCTCGCTCCCCTACCTCTTCGCCGCCTTCAAGGTCTCCATCCCTCTCAGCGTCATCGGCGCCGTGGTGGCGGAGTGGTTCAGCGGCGACCGCGGCCTGGGGCGGGTGATCCAGGTGGCCAACAACAACCTGGACCTGGACACGGCCTTCGGTGCCGTCTTCTCCCTGGCCATCCTGGGCATCGGCCTCTACCTGCTGACGGCGGCCCTGGAGCGGCGCCTGCTCTTCTGGCACGAGTCGGCGGCCGGAGTATGATGACCGCTTCGGGCGCCGTCTAGCGCCTGGCTGAGCAAGAGCGCCGGTTCCTGCCGGAAAAGGAGACACCCATGCGTCGACCCCGCCTGACCGTCACACGGCTCTCCCTGGTCGCGGCCCTCCTGGCTGCGACCGCCCTCCTCCTGGTCGCCTGCGGCGA